>Ga0302157_10000010_pt1 | contig 265172 bp, 218 predicted proteins | sample I_Bog_N3_3_FD_193502 | JGI IMG/M metagenome (GOLD analysis project Ga0302157, IMG submission 193502) | Peat permafrost microbial communities from Stordalen Mire near Abisko, Sweden - I_Bog_N3_3 | ecosystem: Environmental > Terrestrial > Soil > Wetlands > Peat | place: Sweden: Abisko... | reverse complement strand
GGATCAGCCCGCCCTTGAAATGCTCGACGCCATTCTGAGCGAAGGCAAGAATGCGAGGCTGTACCGGGCATTGGTCGATTCGGGTCTGGCGCTGAACGCCGGCGCCGGCACCGATCTGCATCGCGACCTGTCGCTGCACCTGATATATGCCGCGCTGGCGCCCGGCGCCACGCATGAGAAGGTGGAAAAGGCGCTGCTCGATGAGGTGGCGCGGGTCAAGTCCGCCGGCGTGACCGCAGCGGAGGTCGAGAGCGTCAAGCAGCGCTTCATCGCCGCCGACGCCTACAAGCGCGACGGGACGGCCGGCGTGGCCGGCGAACTCAACGAGTGGATTGCGGTGGGCGATTGGACCCTGTACGTGGATTTCCCGAAAAAGGTGGAACATGTGACGCCGGCCGACGTGCAGCGCGTGGCCCGGCGATATTTCACCGAAGACCAGAGCACGACCGGCTGGTTCGTGCCCGTGCCTGCACCGGCGGAGCACGGCTCGTGATCCGCCGCTGCGCACTGGCGCTGTGGCTGCTCGCGAGCGCCGGCGCTCATGCCGGTATGGCGGAGCATGCCCAGCGTTCGCACACCACGGGCATCGACGTGATCACGTATCGAACCGACGTGAAGGACGTGGTGGTCATCCAGGGCTGGCTGCCGGCGGGCGATGCGTTTTCCGGCACGGACAATGCCGCGATTCCGACCCTCACGGGACTGCTGCTCGATCGCGGCACCACCGCCCAGGACAAGTACGCCATCGCGCAGGCCCTGGACAGCGTCGGCGCGGAGATCTCGGTGACGGTCGGCGAGCAAAGCGCGGAGATCCGCGCCAAATGCTTGAAGAAGGACCTGGCGCTGGTGGTCGGCTTGATCGCCGCCGAACTGCGCACCCCCGCGCTGCTGCCCGAGGAGTTCGCCAAGGCCAAACAGCAATTCATCGGCGAGCTGCAGTCCTCCCTGGACAACACCGAATCCCGGGCCCAGGAGGCTTTCGCACGCGCGGTGTACCCGCCGGACAGTCCGAATCGACCGCATTCGACCGCGGAATTCCTGACTGCGGCCAAGTCCGCCACTCTCGACGAGGTGAAGGCGTTTCACACCAAGTATTACGGGCCGGCACATTTCACGCTGCTGCTGGTCGGCGACGTCGACACCAAGCAGGCGTTGGCGGCGGTGGCGAAGTCCTTTGCCGGTTGGACGGGCGGCGAGGATTTCATCCGCACGTCAGGCGCCGGTACGCCGCCGGGACCGCGCGAGGTCATGGTTCCGCTGGCGGACAAGCCGAGCGTGACGGTATTCCTCGGGCAATCGACCGGCCTGCGCTACAAGGATCCCGACGGCCTGGCGCTGCGCGTCGGCACGGCGATTCTCGGCCGCGGGTTCACGGGTCGCCTGATGTCGACCGTGCGCGACAAGGAAGGGCTGACCTACAACATCGGCGCCACGGTCACCGAGGACAGTTTCACCGGCGGTGGCTGGGAGTTGACGGCGAGTTTTGCGCCGGCACTGCTCGACAAGGGCGTGGCCGCAGCGCGCCGCGAACTGCAGAACTGGTGGAAGAACGGCGTCACCGACAAGGAACTCAGCGAGCGCAAGCAGGGTATCGTCGGCAGCTACCTGGTCGGGCTGTCGACCACGGCGGGGCTCGCCAATTCCCTGATGGCGGCGCTGCAGCGCGGCTATGATCTCACCTGGCTGGATCAATTCCCCGCTGCGGTCAACGCCCTGACGCTCGACCAGGTCAACGCCGCGATCAGCCGGAACTTGAATCCGGGCACCATGGTGCTGGTCGAGGCCGGCAGCGTGGAGAGCGCATCGCGCTGAGGCGCCCTTCAAGCCACCTTGGGTGATTGCGCCAGCTGCCGCAGCACGTACTGCAATATCCCGCCGTGCTGGTAATAATCGAGCTCCTTGGGCGTGTCGATGCGCAGGCGCACCTGGAATTTACGGGAAGCGCCGCCCTCAGTGGCGACCACCGTGACGGTTTTCGCAGCGCCGCGGGCGAGTCCCAGGATATCGAAAGTCTCCCGGCCGGTAAGACCGAGGCTGTGGGCGCTCTGGCCCTCGGCGAACTGCAGCGGAAGCACGCCCATGCCGATCAAGTTGGATCGATGAATGCGCTCGAAACTCTCGGCAATCACCGCCTTGACCCCGAGCAGCATGGTTCCCTTGGCGGCCCAATCACGCGAACTGCCCGTGCCGTATTCCTTGCCGGCGAGAATAACCAGCGGCGTGCCGGCGGCCTTGTACTTGACCGAGGCGTCGAAGATCGACAGGGTTTCGCCGCTCGGGATGTGCACGGTGACGCCTCCCTCCGTGCCCGGCAACAGCAGGTTGCGCAGCCGGATATTGGCGAACGTGCCGCGCATCATCACTTCGTGATTGCCGCGGCGCGAACCGTATGAATTGAAATTCACCGCCTGGACCCCCTGGGCAAGCAGATATTTCGCGGCCGGGCTGGACTTGGAGATGTTGCCCGCCGGTGAAATGTGGTCGGTGGTGACCGAATCGCCGAGCATGGCGAGGACCCTCGCTCCCGTGATGTCGCCAACCGGGGCCGGGGTCATGGTCATGCCGTCGAAGTAGGGGGGATTCTTGACGTAGGTGGATCTGGCGTCCCAGGAATAGATCTTGCCGGCGGGCGTTTTGATCGCATTCCAATTGGCGTCGCCCAGAAATACGTTGGCATAGTCCTTCTTGAACATCGCCGCGTCCACCGACGACGCCACGGTATTCGCGACTTCCTGCGCGCTCGGCCAGATGTCGGCAAGGTAGACCGGCTTGCCGTCCCTGCCGACGCCGAGCGGTTCGGTGGTGATGTCGACATCGAGGCTGCCGGCCAGCGCATAGGCGACGACCAGGGGCGGCGACGCCAGGAAATTCATCTTGATCTCCGGATGCACGCGTCCTTCGAAATTGCGATTGCCGGAGAGCACCGACGCGGCGATGACGTCCGCCGCCTTCACCGCATCGGAGATCTGCGGCTTCAGGGGGCCGGAGTTGCCGATGCAGGTGGTACAGCCGTAGCCGACGGTATAAAAGCCGAGCGACTCCAGATCCTTGAGCAGGCCCGCCTTCTGCAGATAGTCCGTGACCACCCGCGAACCGGGCGCCAGGGAGGTCTTCACCCAGGGCTTGCTGCCGAGACCGCGCGCCGCGGCATTGCGGGCCAACAGCCCGGCCGCGACCAGCACGGCCGGATTCGAGGTGTTGGTGCAGCTGGTGATGGCCGCGATGAGCACCGCGCCATCCTTTACCTCGAAGCTCTTGCCGTCGACCGTCACCGTGGCCGCGCCGTCCGCCGCGGGATTCTTCTGGGTGCGCTCCTCGGCCAATTTCCTGACCGCGGCGCGATACACGGACTTCGCGGAGCGCAGCGGCACGCGGTCCTGCGGCCGCTTGGGTCCCGCCAGCGACGGCTCCACGGTTGCCAGGTCGAGCTCGACGATGTCGGTGTAATCGGCCGCCGGCGCGCCGTCGAGGCGCCACAGACCCTGCGTCCGTGCGTAGGCCTCGACCAGCGCGATTTGTTCGGGCGCGCGGCCGGTGAGTTCGAGATAGCGGATGGTTTCCTCGTCGATCGGGAACATCGCGCAGGTCGAGCCGAATTCCGGCGACATGTTGGCGATGGTAGCCCGGTCGGCGAGCGGCAGGCCTTTCAGGCCGTCGCCGAAGAATTCCACGAATTTGTCCACCACGCCCTTCTTGCGCAGCTTCTCGGTCACCGTCAGCACGAGATCGGTGGCGGTGGTGCCGGGCGGCAATGCGCCGGTGAGTTTGAAGCCGATCACCTGTGGGATCAGCATGGTGACGGGCTGGCCGAGCATCGCCGCCTCGGCTTCGATGCCGCCGACCCCCCAGCCGAGAACCCCCAGCGCGTTGACCATGGTGGTGTGCGAATCGGTGCCGACGAGCGTGTCCGGGTAGGCGGGTGTCCCCTGGCCGCTGTCGGCGAATATCACCCGTGCCAGGTGTTCGATGTTGACCTGATGCACGATGCCGGTGTTCGGCGGCACGACCTTGAAATTGCTGAAGGCGGTCTGGCCCCAGCGCAGGAACATGTAGCGCTCGCCATTGCGCTCGAACTCGATTTCATTGTTGTGCGCGAGCGAATCCGCGGCGCCGTATTCGTCCACCTGAACCGAGTGATCGATGACCAGTTCGGCGGGGGCCAGCGGATTGACGCGCTGCGGGTCGCCGCCGAGGCGCGTGATGGCCTCGCGCATCGCCGCCAGATCGACGATGCACGGCACGCCGGTGAAGTCCTGCATGATGACGCGGGCCGGTGTGAACGCGATTTCGTGATTTGGCGACGCCTTCGGATCCCAGCCGATCAGCGCCTCGATGTCGCCCCGGGTGACGTTCACGCCGTCCTCGAAGCGCAGCAGGTTCTCGAGCAGAATCTTCAGCGAAAACGGCAATCGGTCGACGCGCTGCGCCGCGAGCGCCGCCAGGCCGCGAATGGCATAGGTGCGCTCACCCACGTTGAGTGTCGTGCGTGTCTTGAAACTGTCCGTCATGATCCCTCCGCCGCAAATCGGCGATTATATTCGATTGGCAAATCCGAGTTGGATCGTCCGGTGATGACCCCGCCGCCGATGCAGCGCTCACCGTCGTAGAGCACGGCGTATTGACCGGGCGTCACCGCCCGCGCCGGCCGGTTCAGGAGGATGCGAGCCTGCATGCCGTGTCCCATGATGAACCGGCAGGCAAGGTCGGGCTGGCGGTGGCGAGTCTTGACTGCGCACGCAATCCGCGCGCCGGCCGGCGCCGCATCTCCCAGCCAGTGCAGCTGCGCGACGTCAAAGGCATCCGACAGCAGCAGCGGGTGGTTCTGGTCCTGCACGACGATCAGCGCATTGCGCGCCACATCCTTGCCGGCGACGTACCAGGGCGCCGCCGCGGCGCCGGGCAGCCCGCCGAGTCCCAGTCCCGAGCGCTGGCCCAGGGTGTGAAAAGGCAGTCCCCGATGTTCCCCGATGATGCGTCCGTCCGCGGTCTCGACGGGACCCGGCGACGGCGGCAGATACTGGCCGAGAAATTCCTGGAAAGGCCGCTCGCCGATGAAACAGATCCCGGTGCTGTCCGGCTTGTCGAACACCGCCAATCCCGCCGCATGGGCCAGCCGGCGCACTTCGCGCTTGTGCAGCCGACCGAGGGGAAACAGAGTCCGGGCGAGCGCCTGCGGCGTCACCGCGTGCAGGAAATAGCTCTGGTCCTTCGCCCCGTCGACTGCCTTGAGCAGCCGGGTACCGCCTTGATGCTCGATGCGGGCGTAATGGCCGGTGGCGATCCACGCCGCACCCAGCCGCCGCATATAATCGAGGCAAACGCCGAATTTGATCTCACGGTTGCACAGCACGTCCGGATTCGGCGTGCGGCCTGCCGCATATTCGTCGAGAAAATGCGCGAACACCCGCTCGCGATATTCAGCGGCAAAGTTCGCACGATGTAGCGGAATTCCCAGTGTAGCGCACACCCGGCGCGCGTCCTGAAAATCGGCGGCGGACGTGCAGTAGGCGTCCTCATCCTGCCAATTGGACATGAACAGTCCCTGCACGGTGTAGCCGGCCCGGCACAGCAGCAACGCGGCCACCGCGGAATCGACGCCGCCGGAGATGCCGACGATGACGGTGCCCGCCGATTGCGGTTCGGGATATCGAGCCAGGGGAGGGGATGGCTGGGACATGCGCCGATTATACCGGCGACGCGACCGGCCGGCGGCTACATCAGCATTTGCCGCATCTGGGATTCCTGCATGCTGGTCTGCCACACCTCGTCGAAGAAATTCAGATAGCGCCGCACGCCGACCGGGTCGTTCATGTCCGCCACGCCGTCCCATCGATCGGCCTGCAGCCGGTAAACCACCGCCTTGTCGTCGGCGATGATGAACGCGCCGGCGCTGGCCGGATACTCCGGACTCATCGCGCGCAGGTCGATGCAGCTGGTCAGACGGCGCGCGAGCGCGAGAAAGCGGTTGTTGTCGACCATCGCGCGCGACGGATCGGCGAGCAGCACCCTCACCTTTGCATAGGAGCGTGCCAGTACCAGGCGCTTGACGGCTTCGAGAAACGGGTCCTCGCCATAGATGAGAGGTTCGAGATCCGGCGTGAATATCGACAGCAGCCGCTGCGCCGACCGGGCCACCTTGAGGCTGGCCTCGCGCACCTCCGGCATTGTACTTAATATGGTCCTGGAACTCGTCGGTTGGCCTTCGGCAGCCGGATCATTGTCCGCCGCCGCCTTCGACCGCTCGTCCGAACTTCCCGCCATAGCGTCCCGCCGTGTGAATCTCGACGTGATACTACCGTCAGGGCCGCAAGCGCTGTACCAACTGTGTCACGTTTCGCGACGCCCGTCGCGCTCGCGATGCTCAAGGTCTGTTGCGCGCCAGCGTCGCCGCGAGTCCGAGGTAACTGCCCGGTGTCATCTCGAGCAGGCGTGCCGTCTGCGCCGGCGGCAGCTGCAGGGAGAGGATGAACTCGTGCAGCGCAGCGCGATCCACCGCGCGGCCGCGGGTGAACGCCTTCAGGCGGTCGTAGGCATCCGGCAGGCCGTGCGCGCGCATGACGGTCTGCACGGCCTCGCCCAGCACCTCCCACGCCCGGTCCAGATCCTCGCGCAGCCGCGCCTCGTCGAGATCGATTTTTTCGATGCCCGCTGCAATGGATTGATAGGCTAGGGCGGCGTGCCCGATCGCCACTCCGACATTGCGCAGCACCGTGGAGTCGGTCAGGTCGCGCTGCCAGCGCGAGACGGGCAGCTTGTCGGCGAAATGCGCGAACAGCGCGTTGGCGAGCCCCAGGTTTCCCTCGGCGTTCTCGAAATCGATGGGATTGACCTTGTGCGGCATGGTGGAGGAGCCCACTTCGCCCTCGATGATCCGCTGTTTGAAATAGCCCAGCGAAATGTAGCTCCACATGTCGCGCGCAAAATCCAGCAGCACGGTGTCGGCGCGCATGATGGCATGACAGTATTCGGCCATCCAATCGTGTGGCTCGATCTGCGTGGTGTAGGCGTTGGAGCGGATGGCGAAGGACTCGACGAAGGCCGCGCTGAAGCCCGGCCAGTCGATGTCGGGAAGCGCCGCCACGTGCGCGTTGAAATTGCCCACTGCGCCGTTGATCTTGCCGTAAATCTCCACTTTGTCGATGGCGCTGCGCTGCATATGAAGGCGCGCGGCGACGTTCGCGAGCTCCTTGCCCACCGTGGTGGGCGTCGCGGGCTGCCCATGCGTGCGCCCGAGCATGCCGACGGCGGCATGGCGATGCGCCAGCGCATCAAGCAGGGCGCCGATCCGGTCGAGCGCCGGCAGTATGATGCGCCCACGCCCGGCCTTCAGCATGAGGGCGTAGGCCAGATTGTTGATGTCCTCGGAGGTGCAGCCGAAATGCACCCATTCGAGCTGTGCCGGGGCGGCGCCGCGCAACGTCAATTGCGCGCGGATCCAATACTCGACCGCCTTGACGTCGTGATTGGTGCGCGACTCGATTTCCTTGATGGCGGCGACATCGGTTGCGGCCGGATCTTTCGACATCGCGGCGATCCAGCTGCGGGCCTCGTGCGGCAGCTGAGCCAGGGCGGCGGCGGCCGGGCCCGAGGCAAGCGCCAACAGCCATGCGCATTCCACACGCACCCGTTCGCGCATCAATCCGGCCTCGCTGAACACGCCGCGCACCGAGGCGAGCTTGCCCGCATAGCGACCGTCCAACGGCGAGAGAGCGTCCAAGACCCGTGTCGACATCGAAGTGGCTGGCCCCTGGGATGATAGAATCCGAATATTACCGCAATCAACCTCAATTCACCGGAGATGGCGCGATGACGACACCGGGATATCGCGTCGAGCATGACAGCTTGGGGCCGCTCGAAGTGCCGGAGGCGGCGCTGTGGGGCGCGCAGACGCAGCGCGCGGTGCAGAATTTTCCGCCGAGCGGCCTGCGGATGCCGCGGGCCTTCATCCGTGCGCTGGGTCTGATCAAGCATGCGGCAGCCGGCGCGAACGCCGAATTGCACGATCTGGCGCCGCAGCTGGCCGCGGCCATTCAGGCGGCCGCGGACGAGGTGGCCGACGGCCGCCACGATGAGCAATTTCCCGTGGACGTCTTCCAGACCGGCTCGGGCACCAGCAGCAATATGAACGCCAACGAGGTGATCGCGACCCTGGCGAGCCGTGCCTTGTCGGCTCCGGTGCATCCGAACGATCACGTCAACATGAGCCAGAGCAGCAACGACGTGATCCCCTCGGCGATCCACGTCGCCGCCGCGCTGTTGCTCGAGGAGCAATTGCTGCCCTCCCTGGCGCGATTGAGCGAGGTTCTGGCGCAGAGAATTCCGGCGCTCGCCGGGGTGGTAAAGACCGGCCGCACCCATCTGATGGATGCGATGCCGCTGACCTTGGCACAGGAACTCGGCGGCTGGAAGGCCCAGATCGACTCCGGACGGGAGCGTCTGCGCGGCGTGCAGCCGCGCCTGCATGCCCTCGCGCAGGGCGGCACGGCGGTGGGCACCGGCATCAATGCGCGACCCCAATTCGGTGCGGCATTTGCCCGGCATCTGGCAGCGCACACCGGTGTCGCCTTCGTACCCAGCGGCAATTACTTCGAGGCCCTCTCGAGCCAGGATACCGCGGTGGAATTGTCGGGACAGCTCAAGGTCGTCGGCGTCAGCCTCATGAAGATCGCCAACGACCTGCGCTGGATGAACAGCGGACCGCTGGCCGGTCTCGGCGAGATCGCCCTGCCGGCGCTGCAGCCCGGCAGCAGCATCATGCCGGGCAAGGTGAATCCGGTCGTGCCCGAATCGGTGGCGATGATCGCAGCGCAGGTCATCGGCAATGATGCAGCCATCACCATTGCGGGGCAGGCCGGCAATTTCCAATTGAACGTCATGCTGCCGGTCATCGCCCACAATCTTCTGCAGAGCATCGAACTGCTCGCCATCGGTGCGCGCAACCTTGCCGAGCATGCGCTCGCCGGATTCAGCGTGAACACTGAACGTCTGGGCGCTGCGCTCGCGCGCAATCCCATCCTGGTCACGGCATTGAATCCGGTCATCGGCTATGAAAAGGGCGCGGCCATTGCCAAGAGGGCCTATGCCGAGGGGCGGCCCGTTCTGGAGGTCGCCGCGCAGATGACCGATCTCGACGTGGCGGAGTTGCGCCGTCTGTTGGATCCTTTGGGGCTGACGCAGGGCGGAATCAAGGATTCCGGATCTTGAGCGCGGCGATGCCCTGATGATTGCGCGGTATTCCAGGAGCCTGATTCGCGAGTCGCTGCAGCCGGGGCCGTCGACGGCGTCGGAGGACATGCAGTGGCTGGCGGCGGCGGCGCCCGACGTGCGGGCGATCGTGCGGGCGGCGCTGCCGGCGCGGCGCGTCCCGGCCGCCGTGCTGGTGCCGCTGATCGAACGCACATCCGGCTTCACCGTACTTCTGACGGAGCGCGCCGCCACCCTCAAGGACCATGCCGGCCAGATCAGCTTTCCGGGCGGCCGCATCGAACCGCAGGATGCCGATGCCTGGCAGGCTGCGCTGCGCGAGGCACAGGAGGAGATCGGACTCGAGCCGGGCGCGGTGGAATTCGCGGGTTATCTGCCCGATCACCTCGTCGTGACGGGATTCCGCGTGACTCCGGTGGTGGGATTCCTGACCCCCGATTACCATCTCGAACTCGATGCAGCCGAGGTGCGCGATGCCTTCGAGGTGCCCCTGGATTTTCTGTTCGATGCCGCGAATCAAAAGTCGCGGCTCCGCAAGATCGGCCCGGTCAGTCTGCAGGTGGTCGACATCCCCTACGGCGAGCGCAACATCTGGGGTGCCACCGCCGGCATGCTGATGACCCTGCAGCGGCTGCTGCTGGCACGGCAGACCCCGTGACCACCCGCCTCGAGGATCTGCTCGCCATCATGGCGCGACTGCGCGGCGCCGGCGGCTGCCCCTGGGATCGTGAACAGACCTGCGCGAGCATCGCCCCGTACACCATCGAGGAAGCCTACGAGGTCGCCGACGCCGCCGAACGCGGGGATTTTCCGCATCTGCAGGAGGAGCTCGGTGACCTGCTGTTTCAAGTGGTGTTCCACGCGCAGATGGCCGGCGAAGCCGGCTATTTCGATTTCGAGGCCGTGGCCGCGTCGATCTGCGAGAAGCTGATACGCCGACATCCGCATGTGTTCGGCGGCGGAAAGGTGCTCACCGCCGACGAGCAGTCGCAGATCTGGGAGGACATCAAGGCGCAGGAGCGCGGGGCGGCGGCGCAGGGCGCCCTCGCCGGTCATCTGGACGGCGTTCCGCGTGCGCTGCCGGCCCTGATGCGCGCAGGCAAGCTGAGCAAGCGGGCTGCTCGCGCCGGATTCGATTTCGAGCAGGCAAACCAAGCCGCAGACAAGGTTGCCGAGGAGCTCGCGGAGGTGCGCGCCGCCGCGGCTCCCGGCCGCGACGCCGACCCGCAGGCACTGCTGGAGGAGATCGGCGACCTGCTGTTTGCGGCCGCGAATCTGGCGCGCAAACTCGATGTCGACCCCGAGGCGGCGCTGCGCGCCGCCAACGCCAAGTTCGAACGCCGCTTTCGCGGCATGGAATCGCTGGCCGCCGTGCGCGGCGTTGCCTTCGAGAGCCTGGATCTGGACGCCCAGGAGAGACTTTGGCAAGAAATGAAGCGCGGTGAATGAATTCAGGCGCGATCCCAGATTGCCGATCGCCTCGAAACGCGATGCCATCATCGCAGCGCTGCGCGAGCACCGGGTGGTCATCGTCGCCGGCGAGACGGGTTCGGGAAAGAGCACACAGCTGCCGCAGTACTGCCTGGAGATCGGCCGCGGCACACGCGGTCTGATCGCGCATACCCAGCCGCGCCGGGTGGCCGCGCGAGCCCTGGCCGCGCGCATCGCGGAGGAATTGTCCCAGACGGTCGGCGGCACCGTGGGATTTCGCGTGCGATTCGCCGATCAGGTTTCCGGCGCCACGCGCCTTGTGCTCATGACGGACGGCTTGCTGCTCGCGGAACTGAATTCGGATCCCCTTCTGCGCCGCTACGACACGGTGATCGTGGATGAGGCCCACGAGCGGACCTTGAACGTGGATCTGCTGTTGGGCGTGCTCAAGCGGCTCGCCGCGCGCCGCCCGGATCTGGCCGTGATCGTGACCTCCGCCACCCTCGATGTCGATCGGGTGGCGCATTTTTTCGACGGTGCGCCGGTCATCACCGTGGGCGGACGCGCCCACCCGGTCGAGACGCGCTACCGCGAAATCGCCGCCGACTCGCAGGATCCGGATCTGCCGGCGGCGGTGCTGCAGGCTTGCCGGGAGATCGAGTCGGAGCCCGGCGACATCGGCCGCGGCGACATCCTCGTGTTCCTTCCCGGGGAGCGCGAGATCCGCGACGTCGGCGAGGTGCTCGAACGGGAACTGCAGAGCCAGGCTGAGGTACTGCCGTTGTATTCGCGCCTGGCCTGGGAGCAGCAGAGCAGGATTTTTCAGCGCGGCACGCGCCGGCGGGTGGTGCTCGCCACCAACGTCGCCGAAACCTCGATCACGGTACCCGACATTCGCGCAGTCATCGATTCGGGACTCGCGCGCGTCAGCCGCTACAGCGCCCGCCTTCGTCTGCAACGTCTGCCGATCGAACCCGTCTCGCAGGCGGGCGCCGAGCAGCGCAAGGGGCGTTGCGGGCGGCTGGGTCCGGGCCTGTGTGTGCGGCTCTACTCCCAGGCCGACTTCGAGGTGCGGGCGAGGTTCACCGAACCGGAGGTGCTGCGCACCAACCTTGCCGCACTGCTGCTGCGGCTCGCCGCCGATGGACTCGGCGGCGCCGAGCAGTTTCCGTTCATCGATCCGCCGGACTCGCGTTCGCTCAACGATGGCTACCGGCTGCTGCAGGAATTGCAGGCGCTCGACGCCGAGCGGTGCATCACGCGCCGCGGCCGCTCCATGGCCCGGCTGCCGCTCGATCCGCGGCTCGCGCGCGCCTTGCTGGAGAGCCGGCGCTTTCGCGCCGAATCCGAGGTGCTGGCGATCGTCGCCGGACTGAGCGTGCCCGACGTGCGCATCGTCGCGGCAGGCGCGCCACAGGAGGACTCGGCCGACGTGTCGTTCGAGGATCCGAGATCCGAATTCGCGGCGCTGGTGAAGCTGTGGCGCGCCTACCGGCGGATGCGCGCCGGACCGCGCCGCGAATTGCGCCGCTGGTGCCGGGAGAGGCGGGTATCGCTGTTGCGACTCAGCGAATGGGAGGATGTCCATGCGCAGCTGGCCGATCGCGCGGCGGATGTCGGCATCGTCGGGCAGGAGCGGCCCGCGAGCTATGCGGCGATCCATCGGGCGCTTCTGGCCGGCTTTTGCACGACCGTGGGCACCCGCATGGAACCCGATTCGCGCGGTGAGTCGGGCGGCTATCTCGGCACGCGCGGCCTGCAATTTCACCTCCTGCCGGGTTCGCCGCTCAGGCGGCGCAGACCGCGGTGGGTCATGGCGGCCAATGTCGTGGAGACTTCGCGCGTGTTCGCCCGGTGTGTGGCCGAGGTCGAGCCCAAGTGGATCGAGGACGCCGCGGACCACCTGGTCAAACGGGAATACCTCGCCCCCGATTGGGATGAGGATCGCGAGCAGGTAGTGGCGCACGAGCGCATCAGCATGCTTGGCCTGACCTTGAGCGCCGACCGGCGGGTCAATTTCGGACCGATCGCGCCGGTGGAGGCTCGGCTGATCTTCGCGCGCGAGGCCCTGGCATACCGGCGGTTGCGCCGGCGACCGGATTGGCTGCTCGCCAACGATGCGGTCATCCGCGAGGCCGAACACGCCGAGGAGCGCCTGCGCACGCGCGATCTGCTGGTGGGAGCCGAATCGCTGGCCGAGTTCTATGCCGCCGCGCTGCCGCGCCAGGTGTCGAGCAGCGCGACGCTGGAACATTTCAGCCGGCATCTCAGCGATGCCCAGAGGCGGGCCATTACGCTGACTCCGGCGGACGTTTACGCGCGGCTGCCGGACCCGTCGGCGTTGGCCGAATTCCCGGAGCGCGTGCAGGTCGGCGTTCTGACGTTCGATGTCGAGTACCGCTTTGCACCGGGCGAGGCGGGGGACGGGGCAACCCTGAGTGTACCGCCGGCCGCATTGCCGCTGCTCGATCGCACGGCGCTGGCGGCGGCGATACCCGGTCTGGCGGGTCCGCGTGTCGAAGCTCTCATGCGCTCGCTGCCGAAGGAGGCGAGGCGCAGCCTGATTCCCATCGGCGAAACCGCGGCCGCCTATCTGGCCGCGGGCGGCTGCGCGGATGCGGGGCCACTGTCCGCCTGGATCCGGTCGCAGCGCGGCGTGCCCGCCGCGCTCATCCGCTTCGATCCGGGTGCCGTACCCGCGCATCTGACGCCGCAGGTGGCGGTGACGTCGGGGGATCGCGTGCTGGCGCGCGGCTCGGATCTGCCCGAACTGCGCCGTGCCTGCGCGGCGCCGACGGCCGCGGCTCTGAATGAGCTCGCACGCGCGGCGTATCCGACCGAATGGCGGCGCTTCGAGCTCGAGCAGCTCGCGCAATCGGAGGAGTTTTTGCTGGCGCACGGCCGGCTGCGCCTGTATCCGGCGCTCGCGGCGGGCGACGCTGGCGTGCGCGTGCGCCTGCACTTCAGTGCCGCCGAGGCGCAGCGATGCATGTCGGGCGGCGCCGTGGCCCTGGCGCGGCTGATGTTGGAGCCCCAGGTTCGGGATCTGCGCAGGCGCATTCGCGGCGAGTCGGTCCTGCTGCTGGCGGCGAGCCCCTTCCTGTCGGGCGAGGTCTTGGGCGATTTGCTGCTGCACCTGGTGTTGCGGCGCGCCTGCTTCGCTGACGGGCCGCCGATCCCGACCCGGGCAGCCTTCGAGGCGGCAGTGGAACGCGCGCGCCCGCTGCTGCACGCGGGGCTCGACGAATGGATCGGCACAGTCCTCGCCTGGTTTTCCTCGGCGCGCGCAGTTCGGTTGCTGCTCGAGGATCCGCGCACGCGTGCCGGTGCCGAATCCGGCGCCGAATCCCGGGCGCATCTCGGGCGGTTGTTGGAAACCGCCGCCCTCGAGCCGGCGCCGCCGCAGTGGCTTGCGCGGCTCCCCTTGTACCTGAAGGCGGAGGAGCGCCGCTGGCAGCGCCAGACAACCCGCGGCGTCGAGGCCGGCGCCGTGGTGCGGGAGCTGAAAGAGTGGTCGGCGCGTCTGCTGTCGCTCAAGGCGCGGGTGGAGGCAGAGGCGCGATGGCTGCCTGCGCTCGATGCCTTCGGCTGGTGGATCGAGGAGTATCGCCTGTCGCTGTACGCGCAGGAGCTGAAGACGCTGGGGCCGGTGTCGCCGGCACGGCTGGCCGAGCGCGCGGCCGAGGTCGAAGCCTGGCTTGACCGCTGATCCTTCGAGATCGCGTCCTCAACCGAGATCGAAGCCAATCCCCTGGGCGAGGGGCAGACCGATGCTCCAGTTGATGGTGCTGGTTTGGCGGCGCATGTAGGCCTTCCACGAATCCGATCCGGCCTCGCGGCCACCGCCCGTGTCCTTTTCGCCACCGAACGCGCCGCCGATTTCCGCTCCCGAAGTGCCGAGATTGACGTTGGCGATCCCGCAGTCGCTGCCCTCCACGGACAGGAAGCGCTCCGCCACCTGTAGTCGATCGGTGAATACGGCCGACGACAGCCCATAGGACACTGAATTCTGGAGCGCAATGGCCTCATCGAGCGTGCGATAGGCAATCACATACAGGATCGGCGCAAATGTCTCGGTCTGCACGACCGCCATGCCGGCGTGGGCGCGTACGATCGCCGGCTCGACGAAGTTCCCGGGCCGGTCGAGCACCCGTCCGCCGCACAGCAGCGTACCACCCTGCGCCTGGGCGGCCGCGATGGCTTGCGAATAGCGTGCCACCGCCTCTGGATCGATCAGCGGCCCCATCAGCGTGCGGGCCTCGAGCGGATCGCCGATTCGAACCTGCCTGAAGCCTGCCACTAGCCGCCTCTCCAACTCGTCGGCCCGCGAGGCCTGCACCAACACCCGCCGGGTCGAGGTGCAGCGCTGACCCGCGGTGCCGACCGCGCCGAACACGATGGCCGGCACCGCCAGGTCGAGATTGGCGCTGTCATCGACGATGATGGCGTTGTTGCCGCCGAGTTCGAGCAGGCTGCGGCCCAGTCGCTGCGCCACACGCACGGCGACCTGGCGTCCGACCGGCGTCGAGCCGGTGAAGGAGACGAGTGCCACGCGCCGGTCGTCGACGAAGCGGGTGGCGAGCTCCGTGCCGGCATCGATGAACAGCTGAAAGATCGGCGGCAGCGAGTGCCGCCGCATCACGCGCTCGCAGATGCCCTGCACCGCGAGGGCGCACAGTGCGGTTTTGGGAGAGGGCTTCCAGACGGTGGCATTGCCGGCAATCGCGGCCAGAAATGCGTTCCAAGACCAAACCGCAACCGGAAAATTGAAGGCGGAAATCACCCCGACCACGCCCAGCGGATGCCACTGCTCGTACATGCGGTGCTCCGGCCGCTCCGAATGCATGGTCGAACCGTACAGCATGCGCGACTGACCAACCGCGAAATCCGCGATGTCGATCATCTCCTGTACCTCGCCGTCGCCTTCGGCCTTGATCTTGCCGTTCTCCAGCGAGACGAGGCTGCCGAGCGCGTCCTTGTGCGCGCGCAGTTCCTCGCCCACCAGGCGCACGGTCTCGCCGCGCTTCGGCGCAGGCACGCGGCGCCAGGCGTCGGCGGCGGCGACTGCGCTCGCCATGACCTCGTCGTAGTCCTGGCTGCTGGCGCTTCGAACCTGCGCGAGCAACCCGCCCGTGGCCGGATTGACTGAATCGATCAGCGGGCCGAAGGCATGCTGGCTCCAGCCGGCGCCGGACCAGGCACCGGGGTTTTGGGCTCGCAGACCGAGGGCCTGCAAGGGATCCGGCGCATGGGTCGCTGGGGCGTTCGGCGTGGCGTTCGGCATACGCTATATTATCGCCCCATGTCGAACAGTCCTGCATTGAACAATTGGCATCCGGCGAGCTGGCAGAGCAAACCCGCCACCCAGCAACCCAAATACTCCGACCCGGTCAAGCTCGAGCGCGCCGTGGCCGCGCTCGGGCGGCTGCCGCCGCTGGTGGTTTCCTGGGAGATCGAGGCGCTGCGCGAGCGTCTGGCGAGGGCGCAGCGCGGCGAACAATTTCTGCTGCAAGGCGGCGATTGTGCGGAGAGCTTCGAGGACTGCGAGTCCGACAAAATCGCCAAGCGGCTCAAGATCCTGTTGCAGATGAGCCTGGTTCTGCTGCAGGGGCTGAAAAAGCCGGTCATCCGCGTCGGCCGGTTCGCCGGACAATACGCGAAGCCGCGTTCCGCGGACACCGAAACCCGCGATGGGGTGACGTTGCCGTGCTATCGGGGCGACAATGTAAACCGCCCCGACTTCACGGCTGCCGATCGGGAGCCCGATCCGGATCTCCTGTTGCGCGGTTATGAGCGCGCCGCATTGACGTTGAATTTCGTGCGCGCCCTGATCGACGGCGGATTTGCCGATCTGCATCACCCCGAGTATTGGGATCTCGGCTTCCTGCGGCATGCCCGCCTGCGCGACGCCTATCAGAAAATCGTGGATTCCATCGCCGAGTCGCTGGAGTTCTTCGAGTCCATGAGCGGACAGCGCGTACACGCGGCGTCCCGCGAGGATTTCTACACCAGTCACGAAGGGCTGCATCTGCTCTTCGAACAGTCGCAGACGCGCTACATCGAACGCCAGAGGCGCTGGTACAACCTGTCGACGCACATGCCGTGGGTGGGCATGCGCACGGCGGACATCGGCGGTGCGCACGTCGAATATTTTCGCGGCATCGCCAATCCGATCGGCGTCAAGGTGGGCGCCGCAATGAGCGCCGAGTGGCTGCAGGAGTTGGTGCAGATCCTGAACCCGCAAAATCAGCCGGGCCGGCTGTCGCTGATCCATCGTTTCGGTCACAAGGACATCGAGCGCCGACTGCCCGAGATGATCCGCGCGGTTCGCGCCACCGGGGCGCAGGTTCTGTGGATCTGCGATCCCATGCACGGCAATACCGAGACCACTGCCGGCGGGGTCAAGACACGGCGATTTGACAATATACTGGGCGAAGTCGAGGCGGCCTTCCGCATCCACGCCGACGCGGGCTCGACGCTGGGTGGAGTGCATATCGAGCTGACGGGTGAGGATGTCACCGAATGTATCGGCGGTGCGCGAGGTCTGGCCGAAGCCGATCTGGCGAGGGCCTACAAGTCGCAGGTGGATCCACGGTTGAACGCCGAACAAGCGCTCGAATTGGCCATGCTCATCGCGCGTCAGACCGGCACCGTCGGGCGAATGAAAAAGACGCCTTCCGGCGGTTGACATATAAAGTTTCGTGGCAACTGAATATGTTTATAATACAATGTATTATAATAATTATCTAGAAAAATTCTAGCTCGTCAAATCGGTTTTTGGAAAACCCGGTTTGCGCGCACCCGTTCAGGTGCTATTCTGCCTCGCCAACCGGTCCCGCCCGCTGAAGATGGAGCCGCCTTGAGCGCGGTCCCTTGAGGAGGCCGACGTGATTGTGCCGACAAAAGCTAAGCAAAAAGGCCGATCACGAGGACGCTTCATCCCGTGCAGGTCTCTGGGCAGGAATCCGGCTTAAGGTTTTGGCAAGAGTTGGGTTGCGCTCGGGTTAGTCCAAAGTCCAGGCGCGATCGACGGCGGGCTACTCGGAAATCCGTTTAGCCCGTTTTTTTAAGTGAATATGCCCGCAATCACCAGCGCCTTCGATCCTGACTGCCGACGTTGCCCACGTCTCGCCGGATTTCTTGATGCGGTGCGGCAGCTGCATCCCGACTATGTGTGCAAACCGGTACCGCCCTTCGGCGACCCCGATGCGCGCCTGATCATCGTCGGCCTTGCGCCCGGTATGCATGGAGCGAACCGCACCGGCCGCCCGTTCACCGGCGATCATGCCGGCATACTTTTGTATCAGACCTTGAATGCGCTCGGAATGGCGAGTTCCGCCCGATCGGTCGACGCCCATGATCCGATGACTCTGCGCGACGTGAGAATCAGCAATGCCGTCAAATGCCTGCCGCCCGCCAACAAGCCGCTGCCGGCGGAGATCAAATCGTGCAATGGATTCCTGCGCCATGAGTTGGCGCACAGCCCCGGCGCGCGCGTGGTTCTCGCACTGGGCGGCATCGCACATCAGGCGGTGCTGCACGCCAGCGATCTGCCGTCGGGCCGGCACCGATTTGCACATGCGGCTGAATATGAGCTGAGCGGCGGCCGCGTGCTGATCGATTCCTACCACTGCAGCCGCTACAACACACAGACACGGCGGCTCACGGCGGCGATGTTCGAGGCCGTGGTCAGGCGCGCCGCGGAACTGGCGTTTGCCGGCGCCGGACGTCCGTCATGAGCGAGACGGCGGAATCCGCGGCGAAATTCGCTCCGAAGGCGTACGTCGACAGCCTGCCGGCGCGGCCAGGCGTGTATCGGATGCTGGACGCGGCGGGCGAGGTCCTCTACGTCGGCAAGGCGCGCAACCTCAAGAGCCGCGTCGCCTCGTATTTTCAGCCGAGCAACGTCCATCCCAAGGTCCAGGCGCTGATTGCCAAGACCGCCGGCATGGAGGTGACCATCACGAATTCGGACACCGAGGCGCTGCTGCTCGAATTCAATCTGATCAAGAGGCACCGGCCGAGATTCAACGTCGTGCTGCGCGACGACAAGAGCTTTCCGTTCGTGCATCTGGCCACGAATCACGAGTTTCCGTCGCTTACCTTTTATCGGGGTTCGCGCAAGGAACCCGGCCGCTTCTTCGGACCCTACCCGTCCGCGGGTGCGGTGCGCGAAACCCTGCAACGGCTGCAAAAGCTGTTCCGCCTGCGCAATTGCGCGGACGGCTATTTTGCGCACCGCTCGCGCCCGTGTCTGCAGTACCAGATCCGGCGCTGCACGGCACCATGTGTCGGCCTGATCTCCAAGGAGCAGTATCAGCGCGACGTCGACGCGGCGATCAAGGTGCTCGAGGGCCGCAACGATGAGGTGTATCAGGACCTTGCCAGCCGCATGGAGGAGGCCGCGCAGCGGCTGCAATTCGAGGAGGCGGCGAAGTTGCGAGATCAGATGGCCAGCCTGAAGACGGTGCAGGCACAGCAGATCGTGACGGCGGACATTCATCACGACGCCGACGTGATCGCCATTGCGCAGGCCAGCGGCGAATACTGCGTCGCGCTGATGTTCGTGCGCGGCGGCAGGAGCCTCGGACACGCCACCTTTTTCCCCAAAGCACCGTTCGCCGAGCCGGCGGAGGTGCTGGCGGCCTTCGTCTCGCAGTACTATCTGGAACGCGAAGCGCCCGCGGAAATCATTGTTGAACACGACTTCGAGGAGGCCGCACTGCTCGAGTCGACCCTGGCAGCCAGAGCTTCGCACAAGGTGCGCATCGCCTCCGCGGTGCGCGGCATCCGCGCCAGCTGGCTCGAGATGATGCGCGGCAATGCCGGGCAGTCGCTGCAGATGCGCGGACTGGCGCGGGCCAGCATCGAGTCCGCCTTGGAGGACATCCGGGAGGCGTTGAATCTCGACGGTGTCCCGCATCGCATCGAGTGTTTCGACATCAGCCACACGGGCGGCACGGATACGGTGGCCTCATGCGTGGTGTTCGGGGTGGAAGGGCCGCTGAAGGGTGATTATCGGCGTTTCAATATCGCCGGCATCGAGCCCGGCGACGATTACGCGGCTATGCATCAGGCGCTGACACGCCGCTACAAGCGGGTGCGGGACGGCGAGTACTCCGCGCCCGACCTGCTGCTGATCGACGGCGGCAAGGGTCAGCTGGCGCAAGCCGCGGCGGTGCTCGAGGAGCTGGGGGTGGCGGGCATCACGCTCGTGGGCGTGGCTAAGGGCGCCGATCGCAGGCCCGGCCAGGAACAACTCTTCTTGTTGGGCCGGGAGACGCCCACTATACTGCCCGCGGATTCGCACGCTTTGCACCTGATTCAGCGCGTACGCGACGAGGCACACCGTTTTGCGATCGCGGGACACCGGCGCAAACGGGCCAAGCGTCACAGCCAGTCGATCCTGGAAACCATACCGGGCTTGGGACCGGTAAAACGACGCGAGCTGCTGAAACAGTTCGGCGGTTTGCAAGGGATATTGCGTGCCGGCATCGACGATTTCGTGCGAGTTCGCGGTTTCGGTCGGGAGTTGGCCGAACTGATCTATGAGCACCTCCACCCGGGAAGCTGACAAGTCGGCCTTGAACCTGCCGAATGCGCTCACGTGGCTGCGAATTCTCATGATTCCCGCCATCGTGATGCTCTTTTATCTGCCGTATTGGTGGGCGGATCCGGCCGCCTGCGCCGGTTTCGCGCTGGCCGGCATCACCGACAGCCTCGACGGCTATTACGCCCGCAAGCTCGGCCAGACCTCGCGGCTCGGCGCGTTCCTCGATCCGGTCGCGGACAAGCTGATCGTGGCCGCGGCCCTGGTGCTGATCGTGAGCAAGGATCCGCGCTGGTTCGTGGTGATCTTCGCCATCGTCATCGTCGGGCGCGAGATCGCGGTGTCGGCGCTGCGCGAGTGGATGGCGGAGATCGGCGCGCGCGGGCGCATCGCGGTATCGGTCTGGGGGAAATACAAGACCATCATGCAGATCGTGGGTTTGTCCTTCCTGCTGTTTCGCCGCGATCTGTTCGGCATTCCGGTCTACCAAATCGGACTGGTATTGACGGCGGTGGCCGCCGCGCTGACGCTGTGGTCGATGATCCTGTACCTGCGCCTGGCATGGCCGGAATTACGCGGCAGTTCAGGGCTTTAGCGGCTTGCCGAAAGGCCGCCGCGCGAGCGCTGCCGGACGGGATGTCCTTGACTCCCCGCGGCGCGGCCCTACAATTGCGCCTCTGCCGAAAGGCGGGAATAGCTCAGTTGGTAGAGCGCAACCTTGCCAAGGTTGAGGTCGCGAGTTCGAGTCTCGTTTCCCGCTCCAAATTTTTTATTTTGCTTCAAGCAGTTGCAGGCGGCTGCCATCGTCGTCGCGCCGAATCGCAGTTGCGAGCGGACACTGAATTTGGCCGTCGCGCCGGAATATCCAGCGATCTCCATCGGCGTTGTCCAACATCAACTCAAGTACCCACTGTGTCGCGCCCGCTGGTTTGCACCACAATGAATTGACGTCGATTCTCGGCATGCAGCCATCGCGAAGACGCATCAGGTTCCCGCCTTTGGCCTCATGGAACTCCCAAGACGGCAGCGCTGCAATCACAAGCAATGAGTCGCGTCGCAAGATTCCTATATCAAGATCCTTGTGAGGCCGGCTTTGGCATCCTGCGAACAGATCGATTGCCCATCCCCCGGCGACCCACCACGGGACCCGTAACGCCGACAGCAAGCGTTGGCCGTCCGCCGGACGCAGTGGTAACCAGTTTTCAACGGAGTGCTTACGAGCCACAGTTTTTCTCGGGGCGGAGGGCAAACGCCTCGTCTTCAGAAGTAGCCGACGTTTTCTTCGCCAGATTTGCCACGCTTGGGCTCATCCCAGGTAAAGTGCAGCGACGTATCATGCATACGATGATAGGCATGAATATGCATGAACAAGGTCGGTAATGAGGTGAGGGTCCGGCACAATCCTGCCCAGGTCGAGGGCGCGAGTTCGAACTCAAGCCAAGTTGAGCGTCTTGTGCGCTCGTCAGCGACCTGATAGACTTGAAAATTGGCCTAAAAACCAATGAGTTAGGCAAACCTCGCCGGAGTTCTGCCAAGTTCTGGGACGTAGATTCGCCTCGTTTCCTGCACGATTCCGACGAACCCCGGCTGGTCCGGGGTTTGGCGTTTTTGAACATGGGCTAGGTGGCAGAGTGGTCATGCAGCGGCCTGCAAAGCCGCGTACGCCGGTTCGATCCCGACCCTAGCCTCCATTCACTTCTCGTCGGCGAAAATGGCGCCTGGCGACAAGTCCCTGACGCAAATTGATCAGCCGCCCGCAGCGAACCTGACCATACTGGGTTTCCAGTCATTGGGGGAGAGCGATGATGGACGAGCAACTTTCGCAGGCCGGACACGCGCGACGCCCCAGCGGCCGGGACGCCAAGCGCGCCGCGCGCACCGCCCGCGCGTCTGCTTCGATTCCCTACATCACCCGCAAGATTCCGTATTACGAGGTGCTGACCGAGGAAGGCCTGGCGCAGCTCGAGCACAACGCCGACCGCATCCTCGAGGAGGTCGGCATCGACTTTCGCGACGATCCGGAGGCGATCGCGATCTGGAAGGCAGCCGGGGCGGATGTGCGCGGCGAGCGCGTGCATTTCGCGCGCGGCATGTGCCGCACGCTCGTGCAACGCACCGCGCCGCGCGAGTTCACCCAGCATGCCCGCAATCCTGCGCGCAACGTGGTCATCGGCGGCAAGAACACCGTGTTCGCACCGGCGTACGGCTCGCCCTTCGTGCGCAGTCTGGACGAAGGCCGGCGCTATGCGCGCATCGAGGATTTCCGCAATTTCGTCAAGCTCGCCTATTCGTCCAATTCCCTGCACCACTCGGGGGGCACCATCTGCGAACCGGTCGATTTGCCGGTCAACAAGCGGCACCTCGACATGGTTTACACCCATCTGAAATACAGTGACAAGCCGTTCATGGGCTCGGTCACGGCGCCGGAGCGCGCCTCGGATTCGGTGGCCATGGCGAACATCGTGTTCGGCGAGGATTTGAACGATCCGGCGACCGGGCGCCCCAAGACCACCATCATCAATCTGATCAACGTCAATTCCCCGATGACCTACGACGCGACCATGCTCGGCGCCGCCAAGGTGTATGCGCGCGCCAATCAGGCGACCATCATCACGCCGTTCATCCTGGCCGGTGCCATGTCGCCGGTCACGGTCGCGGGTACCGTGGCGCAGACCCTCGCGGAAGCGCTGGCCGGCATGGCCTTCGTGCAGCTGGTCAATCCGGGCGCGCCGGTGGTGCTCGGCAGTTTCGCCTCCTCGATATCGATGCAGTCGGGTGCCCCGACCTTCGGCACCCCGGAACCGGCGCTGGTGCTGTACGCCATGGCGGCACTCGCGCGCCGCGTTGGCGTGCCATTTCGTTCGGGCGGCAGCCTGTGCGCCTCCAAGATACCGGATGCGCAGGCGGCCTTCGAGTCGGCGAACACGCTGCTGCCGACCTGCCTGGCAGGCGTCAACTTCGTGCTGCACACGGCCGGCTGGCTCGAGGGCGGCCTCGCCATGGGCTATGAGAAATTCGTCATGGATGCCGATCAGGCCGGAATGATGCACACGCTGCTGGCGGGGGTGGACCTGTCGCCCAACGGACAGGCGCTCGATGCAATTCACGAGGTGGGACCCGGCAAGCATTTTCTCGGCTGTGCCCATACCCAGGCGAATTTCGAAAACGCGTTTTATCGCTCGCCGCTCGCCGACAACAACAGCTATGAGCAGTGGGAGGCGGAGGGCTCGTCCGACATGACCAAGCGCGCCAACACCGCCTGGAAGAAGCAGCTGGCGGATTATGTGCCGCCGCCCATGGATCCGGCCATCGACGAAGCGCTGCTCGATTACATCGCCAGGCGCAAGGCGGCGTTTCCCGACTCGAACGTCTGAGCGCGGCGGTCCGGCACGGCACCGCGGTCCGGCACGGCGCCGCGAAAGCGACGGGGATCCTTATTTCGTCCGGATGGATTCGGTGCGCCGCGGCCGGCGCCCGCGCGTCTCGGTTTGGCTGGTGGATTCCTTCGGCTCCGGTAGATCGACCACGCGGCGCAGGTGCGCATACGGGGCGGTCTTGTGGGGAATGGCCATGGCCTCGACGAAGTGGTGCTGAAAGCGCGGCTCGATCGCGGTTTCCACCTTCTCGATCCGCCGCACCAGCGCTTCGATGACGCCGCGCGAGGTCGAGTCGAGCAGCGCGATGCGCGCACCGGTGCCGGCGGCGTTGCCGGCCGACCGCACCTGGGTGAGGTCGCAGTCCGGGATCATGCCGAGGATGGCGGCGTACTTGACGTCGATGTGGCTGCCAAAGGCGCCGGCCAGGCGGATGCGGTCGACGTGATCGATGCCGAGCCGCTCCATGAGCAGTGCGATTCCGGCGTACAACGCGGCCTTCGCCAGTTGGATCGCGCGCACGTCGGTCTGGGTGATCCTCATCTCCACCGCGCCCTGATGCAGCCGATAGGCGAAGGTGCGGCCGTTGGCGACGATCCGCGCCGAGCGCGCGCACAGCCGGCCGTCGAGGACACCGTCCTGGTTGATGATGCCGGCGAGATACATCTCGGCCATCACCTCGATGATGCCGGAGCCGCATACGCCCGTGACGCCGGTGGCCGCCGTGGCGGCCTCGAATCCCGGCTCATCCGACCAGAGATCGCAGCCGATCACCTTGAAACGCGGCTCCAGCGTCCCGCGGTCGATGCGCACGCGCTCGATGGCGCCCGGTGCGGCGCGCTGGCCGCAGCTTATCTGCGCCCCCTCGAAGGCCGGTCCGGTGGGACTCGAGCACGCGACCAGGCGGTCGCGGTTGCCGAGCACGATTTCCGCGTTGGTGCCCACGTCCACGAGCAGCGTCATCTCCGTTGCGAGATCGGGACGCTCGGCAAGCACCATGCCGGCGGCATCCGCACCCACGTGCCCGGCGATGCACGGCAATACGTAGATGCGCGCGTTGCGATTCAATTTCAAATCGATGACGTTGGCCCGCAGGGTGAGCGACATGTCGGTGGCCAGGGCGAAGGGCGCGCCGCCGAGCTCCGCCGGATCGATCCCGAGCAGCAGGTGGTGCATGATGGGATTGCCGACCAGCGTCGCCTCGAGGATGTCCTCGTGGGTGATGCCGGCCTCGCGTGCGACATCGACCGCGAGGCTGCACAGCGCCTCGCGCACCGCGGCGGTCATCAGCGCGGCGCCGCCCGGATTCATCATCGAATACGACACGCGGCTCATCAGGTCCTCGCCGAAGCGTATCTGCGGATTCATGACGCCCGCGGAGGCAACCACGTCGCCGCTGGTCAGATCGCACAGATGGGCGGCGATGGTGGTGGAACCGACGTCGACGGCAAGGCCGTAGACGCGCTCATGCAGTCCAGGCCAGACGCCGATGATCTGTTTGGCGCCGTGCACGGCCACCGTGACCTGCCAGTCTTCGCGGCGCAGGACCGGCTGCAGCATCTGCAGGACCGACAAATCACAGGCGAGATCCTTGAGATTCCATTCAGCCTCCAGCGCGTCGTACAGCCGGCGCAGGTCGCCGGACGGGTCATGCATGTCCGGCTGCTTCACCTGTACATAATGCAGACGCACGACCGGATACAGTTCGATTGCATGTTCATCGGCTTCCTTGCGCACCACCTGGCGATGCACCTGGCTGCTCGCGGGCACATCGATCACCACGTCGGCCTCCACCCGTGCCGAGCAGGACAGCCGCCGACCTTCGGCCAGATGCGCGCGCTTGGCGAAGCGCATCTCCGGTTCGCTGAACGGCGACAGGCTCGCGCTCGAAGACGTTACCCCGTGTTTGGCAAATTCGCCCTCGGCCACCAGCACCTGGCACCGGCCGCACAGACCGCGGCCGCCGCACACCGAATCGATGTCCACGCCGAGGCTGCGGGCGGCCTGCAGCAGCGGCGTGCCGACGGCGAAATGTCCGCGCTTGCCGGACGGCGTGAAGACGACGAGAGGATTGCGTGTGGCCATGCGGATCGCCGGGATCAGGCGGGGCGCCGCCGGTGACCGCCCTCGCGGCGGCCGCGCGGCGCGTCGGTGCCGGTGCCCGCCGGCGGTGCCTCGCGGAAGCGGCGGATCCAGCGCGCGCAGTCCGGGTCATGGCCGAGCATGACGTCCGCGCCCATGACGGCCTTGATCACCTCCACGTGCAGCGGATTGGTGATGGCGGAGGTGAGTCCCGCGCCCATCGCCATGGTGAGGAACGCGCTGTTGATGCCGTCGCGGTTCGGCAGCCCGAAGCTCACGTTCGAAGCGCCGCAGGAGGTATTGACCTTGAGTTCGGTGCGCAGCCGGTGCACCAGGCGCATCACCTGCACGCCTGCGCGATTGATGGCCCCGATCGGCATGACCAGGGGGTCGACCACCACGTCGCCGGGTGGAATGCCGTGGTCCATGGCGCGTTCCACGATCTTCTTGGCAACGGCGAAGCGCACGTCCGGGTCCTCGGAAATTCCGGTCTCGTCGTTCGAAATCGCGATCACCGCGGCGCCGTATTTCCTGACCAGCGGCAGCACGGATTCCAGCCGTTCGTCCTCGCCGGTCACCGAATTGACCAGCGCCTTGCCCTTGTACACGGCCAGCCCCGCCTGCAGCGCGGCGACGATCGAGGAATCGATGGACAGCGGCACGTCGGTGATCGACTGCACCAACTGCACCGCTCGCGCGAGGATGCCCGGTTCGTCGGCAAGCGGAATGCCGGCATTGACATCGAGCATGTGTGCGCCGGCCTCGACCTGGGCACGCGCATCGGCCTCGACCCGGCTGAAGTCGCCTGCAGCCATCTCGGCGGCGAGGATTTTGCGTCCCGTGGGGTTGATGCGCTCGCCGATGATGACGAACGGCCTCTCGAAGCCGATCACGACTTCCTTGGTGGCGGAGCTGACGACGGTGTCGGTCATGAGACATTCCTTTGGGGGAGAGCGGGGGCGTCGCGGCCTGGAAACCAGGGGGCACGACCATCGAGAATGCCGGATCGTTCGACGATCTCGGCGACCGATTCTTCCTGACGGTAGGCCATGATGTGCACGCCGCTGATGCCGTGCATTTCACGGATCGCCTGGATCAATTCGACGCAGATGTTGCGTCCCTCGCGGGCCTGGTCCTGGGCCCCGGCCAGGCGCGCGACCACGGTATCCGGAACGTGCATGCCGGGTACGTTCTTGCGCATCCATTCGGCGGTCTTGGCCGAGCGCAGCGGTCCGACCCCCGCCAGGATGTGCACCTTGCCGATCAGGCCGAGCAGCTCCACGTGTTGCATGAAAGACCGCAGCAGCCCGATATCGAAGCAGTATTGAGTCTGGATGAATTGCGCGCCGGCGGCGATTTTCTTCGCGAGGCGCTGCGCACGCCAGTCGTGAGGCAGTGCAGACGGATTCTCCGCGGCCCCGAAGAAAACGCGCGGCGCATAGCTGATCTTGCGGCCGCTCTGGAAGCGATGCTCGTCGCGCAGGGTGCGGCCGATGTCGAGCAACGTCATGCAGTCCAAATCGAAGACCGGCTTCGCCTGCGGGTGATCGCCGGCCTGCACGCCGTCGCCGGTCAGGCACAACATGTTGCAGACACCCATCGCGGCGCCGCCGAGGATGTCGCCCTGGATCGCGATGCGATTCTTGTCGCGGCAGGAGATCTGCATGATGGGCGCGTAGCCGACGCGGGTCAGCAGGGCGCAGACCGCGAGACTCGACATGTGGCAATTCGCGCCGCTGCCGTCGGTGGCGTTGATCGCATCGACATAGCCGTCGAAGACCCGCGCCCGCCTGTAGACATCTTCGGGATCCGCGGAATCCGGCGGCGCGAGTTCGGTCGTGACAGCGAAGCCTCCGGCGCGCAATACGCGCTCGAAGCGGCCCGGAGAGGTGTGCCCCGGCAGGATCGGCAGGGGATAGCCTGGAACCGGCTCGTCATCGAATCTCATGGGGCAGCGCGCTTCTCGCGCACGACCTTCAGCCAGGAAGAGCGGCCCTGCAGCCGTTGATCGACTGCGATCTGCAGCTGCGCCATCGCCTCGGTGCCGCCCGGTATCCGCCGGCTGCCGGCAAAGGCCTCCACCCAGACGCAGCGCATTTCCGGCTTCACTTCGCATCGACCGTCGTCGCGCACGCCGCCGCAGGGGCCATTGCGGATGCTCTTCGGACAGTTCATCGGGCAGGACATGCCGGTGGAGCTGAGAATGCACTGGCCGCACATACGGCAGTCGAACAGCAGGCTCTTGACGCTGCGCTCTACCGCCGCCACGGGCCTCTCGATGCGCTCGTATCCCAATGCGCTGAACAGCCCGTGCAGACGCAGCAGCAACGCCTCGAAACCGCGATAACACGCGTTCAGGCCGCGGGCATGGCGAACCGACCAGAGCCTCAAGGCGTACATCAGGATGGCTCGGCCGGTGGGGCGGCGCCGGGTTCGGGGCTGCGACTCTCATCGACGCCCTTCGAGCGGATCAGCCGCTCGAGCTCCTCATCGGTGAATTTCGCCTCCAGTCGCGAGGCTTCCGCCGCTGCCTCGGCCTTGAGGTCATCGCCGCAGGGGCGCGGCGCGCTGCGCTGCCAGTCGGCGAGGTAGGCGTCGGAACTGCCCTTCCCGGCGCGCATCGCGGCGCGGTCGACGGCCTCCTGGAAGCGATGCGACAGCGGCACCTTGGCCGCTTCGCGGCCGCGCTTGGCGATGACTTGCGCGGGGATGTCGCGCCAGGAAATGACGATCAGGGAGCCCATGCCACCGCTTGCTCGTGGCGCTGCGCCGCCGCCCGCAGGCTGGAGCCGAGATTTCCGTATCCGGTGTGGCGGTGCTCGAAGTCCCAGCCCATGCGCGCGGCGATGGCACGCGCCTGCTCCACGGATTGCGTCTGCGGCGACTGGGACAGGTAAACCAGCCTTCGATAATTGGCGAAATAGCTCGGGAACAATTCCGGATGATCATCGAGTCCCAGTCCGCGAATCACCAGGCGTTCGAAATGCCGCAGCAGAAAATCGGTGAGGTAGAACGTGCCCGGCTCGGCGTCCGCGAGTCCTTCGAATACCGCGCCGGTGGCGAAGAATTCGTAGCAATGTGCGCCCGGGATGCGTTCGACATTCTCCTCCCGCAGCATCTGATCGAGCTGGCCGCCGGTGCCGCAGTCACCATAGGCGACGAACACGCTGCGGTACTGACCGCGGCAGGCGTGGATCAAGGCACGTACCGCGGCGGGGATCTGCTGCGGCCGATTGTGCAGCTCCGCCGGCAGACAGCGGACGTCCATGGCTTCCCAGTGGTTGGCGCGCCGCAGCGCGGTGATCTCGTGCGCCAGGGCGCCGCAGGCGATGATCAGCATGCCTTGGCCGGTGTGGGCCATGCGGTTCCCGACCCTCAGTGGGCCGCGGCGCCGGCCCGCCGTGCCGCAATCAGCCCTTTGGCGGTCTCGACGGCCACCGCGGCATCGCGGCAATAGGCATCCGCGCCAACCGCCTTGCCGAACTCCTCGTTGAGCGGTGCGCCGCCGACCAGCACAATGTAATCATTGCGGATGCCGCGCTCCTTCAGTGTGTCGATGACCACCTTCATGTAGGGCATGGTCGTCGTCAACAGCGCCGACATGCCGAGGATGTCCGGCTTGTGTTTTTCGAGCGCCTCCAGGTATTTTTCCACTGGATTGTTGATGCCGAGATCGATGACCTCGAAGCCCGCACCCTCGAGCATCATGGAAACGAGGTTCTTGCCGATGTCGTGAATGTCGCCCTTGACCGTGCCGATGACGATCTTGCCGATCGGCTCCACGCCGGTCTCCGCCAGCAGCGGCCGCAGTATTTCCATGCCGCCCTTCATGGCATTCGCGGCGAGCAGCACTTCGGGAACGAACAGAATGCCGTCCCGAAAGTCGATACCGACGATGCGCATGCCTTCCACCAGTGCATCGTTCAGCACTTTTTCGGCCGACCAGCCGCGCTTGAGGAAAATATGCGTCGCCTCTTCGACTTCGGTCTTCAAGCCGTTGTACAGGTCGTCGTGCACCTGCTCGGTGAGTTCCTCGTCGTTCAGCGCGGCGAGGTCAAATTCACCCTCGGTCGGCTCTGCCATTAGACTTCTCCAGACGGTTATTTATGCGTCGCCACGGTACCTTACGCAGCTATCGCAAGGATGCATGGTAAGTCGCAACCCGCACCGAGACTTGTAGTATCGCGACGGCAGCGAGCCCAGACGCGACACGATCACCGCCCCATCAGCTTACCGGGGGCGCGCCGCCCTCGGCCGTGCGGCGCGCCACATAGGCGTTCAGGGCTTCGACCACCGCCGGATCGCGCGGCGGCGCGGTATAACGCTCGAGCGTGCTCTGGTAGATGCTGTTCGCCCTTTCGGTGGCCGTCTTGCCGCCGTCCTCGGCCCATTGGCCCGAATTTCGCCAGTCGGACACCAAAGGGGCATAAAAGGCGCTCCGATAGCGCTCCATGGTGTGGGCGCAGCCGAAAAAGTGTCCGCCGGCGCCCACTTCGGCGACCGCTTCGAGCGCCAGATCGGAGGGTGCCGCGCCCACCGGCTGGAACACTTCGGCGAACATCTGCAACATCTCGATGTCGAGAATGAACTTCTCGTAGGACGTGGTCAGTCCGCTCTCGAGCCAGCCGGCGGCGTGCAGGATGAAATTACAGCCGCCGAGCAGCGCGCCCCACAAGCTCATCTCGGATTCGTAGGCCGACTGGGCATCCGGAGTGTTCGACGCGGTGGCATTCGAGGAGCGCCAGGGCAGGCCGAGGAAGCGCGCCAGCTGGCCTGCGCCGAACGCTGCTTTGACATATTCCGGTGTCCCGAAGGCCGGCGACCCGGATTTCATGTCGACATTCGAGGTGAAGCTGCCGTAGACCACCGGTGCACCTGGCCGCACGATTTGCGCCAGGGTCAGGCCCGCCAGCGCCTCGGCGTGCGCCAGCGTCAACGCTCCGGCAATGGTCACCGGCGCCATCGCGCCCGCCAGCGTAAACGGCGTGATGACCAGCACTTGTCCGGCGGCCGCAAAATCCATGATGCCGTCGGCCATCGGTATGTCCAGCTGCAGGGGTGAATTGGTGTTGATGATGGTGTAGGTGTATGGCCGCGTGCGGAATTCCTCGACGGAGATGCCATGTGCGAGGCGGATGAGTTCGAAATTGTCGGCGACCTGGCCGTGGCCGCGCGAAAAGATGAAGGGAATTTTGTCGCAGAGCATCAACTGCGCACGGGTCACGTGCAGATGCCGCACGTTGACCGCGACATCCTGCGGCTCGGTTGCACCGCCGAGGATGTGGATGACCTCGAAGCTTTGGCACAGTTTGATCAGGTTGCAGAAGTCCTCCAGGGTGCCGGCGCGCCGGCCGCGTGCCGTGTCCATGATGTTGGGCGGCCCGGACGTCGGCGCGAAGCCCACCCGGCGGTCCGACAGCGGCACGTGGCGTTCCGGATCCACGGCATGCAGGGTGATATCGTGCGGCGCGGTGGCGAGCGCCGCGGCGACCAGCGCCCGGTCAAGGCGCACCACCTGGGATGCCTCGTCGACCGCAGCGCCCGCTTGGTGGTAGCGCTTGCGCGCCTCCGGCGACAGCACCTTCATCCCCTGGGTTTCGAGTATCACCAGGGCGGCGTCGTGGATGGCGCCCACCTGGTCGTCCGAAAACACCTTGAGCGGTTCGAACGGATTGCGCAAATGCCGGTAGGACCGCGTGCGGTCGAAAACGGCATGGCTGACGTCGGCGCTTCCGGGGCGGCGGCGGCTGCGGCGCCCCTGCGTCTCATCGGGCTGTTTCATGAAAGCTGCTCCGGATTGTGTGACTGGTTCGCGGTGGCCGCGATGATAAGGTAGAAAACCGCGTGCAACATGAATTCCGCCCGGAGCCGAATCAGCCGGGTGGCGGGGCGTTGTGGCCTGCGAGCGGTCGGCCGGTGGCGGTGGAGCGCGCGGTCGCTTCCGCGAGATAGCCTTCCCCGGGACCCTGGGCGAGCCTTTTGATCAGGCTCGTTTCGACGTGCGGCTGCGCCGCGCCGGCCCGCCTCGCGGCCGCCAAGGCGAGTTCGCGCGACACGCGCATGGCATGTTCCAGCGCCGGCTCCGATTCCGGATAGTCGCGGCTGCCCGCCGGGTCGTGGACCCGAAACACGTTGAATTCCGACTGGTTCACCAAAATCTCCACGGTCTGCGACACCACGCCCGCCACGGCGCCCACCGCATTGCAGACCGGCGCGTGCGCCGGAATGCAGAGCCGGGCCCCGAGCCGGTGCGCCACCTCCGGATAATAGGCCGCTGCCGGCGCGCCGATCGCGATCAGCGGCTGCGCCAGCCCCAAGCACGCGGCGACCACGGATGAGAAGCGGCGACCGGCGACGGTGTCCTCGATGAGCCGCTCGCCGAGCACGCCCCAGCGACCGGCGCGCGCCTCCAGTCCGGGGTCGGAACCGAGTGCTGCCGTGAGCAGGGCGCGGCCGCTTTCACGGACGATGTGTTCGAAGGTACGCTCGCATAGCGCGTGCGCTGATGCCGCCTCGCGCGCGGCCAGGGCGTTGCATTCTTCGAGCGCCAGAATGCGCGCGCCGTACTCGGCGGCCTCGCGGCACCAGCCCTGCTGGCGGTCCAGGACGTGCATCGCATCGCTCGGCGTGAAGCCGGCGAGCGCCGCGAGTCCCGCATCCGCGAGGCGCTGCAGGGCCGAGAGTCCCGCGGCGTTGCGCACGATGCCCGACACCGGAAGCGGTTCGAGCTGCAGCGCCTCCCAGACGCTGCGCTCCAGCGCCGACAGATGCGTGGACGGTGCGCGTTCGGGGTTGCGCAGCGCGAACAGGGCGGGGTACTGGGGCGGCCGGTCCAGCGCCGCGATCATTCGCAGGCGCGGCAGGACGTCCGGAAAGGTCTGCGCCAGCAAACTCAGCGGCATGGTCTTGCGCGGCCCGACGCGCAGACGGCCCTGGCGATCGAAGCCGACCTCGCTGTCTCCGCCGAGGCCGCTGGTGCGCACGTCGACCGCTTCCACCATGGTCCGCCATCCGCCCACCAGGGCGCCGTCGGCGTTGATGACGGGGCGGCCGCCGGCGACCACTGCGATGTCCGTGGTGGTGCCACCCATGTCCGAGACCACGAAATCCTGGATGCCGGTGAGGAAGCCTGCGCCGACCACGCTTGCCGCCGGTCCCGACAGGACGGTCTCGACCGGATACTCGAGGGCGATGTCGGCCCGGATCAGCGAGCCGTCACCCTTGACGATCATCAGCGGCGCATCGATCGATTCAGCTGCCAGCACCTGCGTCAGCGCCTCGATCAGATGCCGTATCTGCGGAGTGAGCCGGGCGTTCAACATCGCCGTCAGCGCGCGCCGCGGGGCATCGAGCTTGGAGCTGAGTTCATGCGCGCAGGTCACCGGCTTGGTCGAGCGTGCGCGGATGAGCTGGCGCACACGCATCTCGTGAGCGGGATTGCGAACCGAGAAATTAGCCGCGACGGCGTATGCCTCCACCCGATCCTGATGATCAGCCACGGCGCGCTCGACCGCGGATTCATCGAGCGCCGCGGCTTCCTCCCCGGTCGCGTCGTGGCCGCCGCGCACCCGCACCACCGCCCCCGATCCGTGCCGCTCCAGGCCCGAACGCGCCGCCATTGAATCATCGAAGCCGACGAGCAGCGTGCACACCGGGCTGAAGCGGTTTTCGACGACGGCGTTGGTCGCGAGCGTGGTGGATACGGATACGAGGGTGATGTCGGCGCGGCTTGCACCGTCGGCAAGGCCGCCGGTCACCGCACGGATCGCCCGGCCGATGCCGATCGCCAGATTCCAGGGGGTGGTAAGCGACTTGGCGGACGCAATCACGCGATTCTCCGCGAGCACCACGGCGTCGGTGAATGTGCCCCCGGTGTCGAGGCCCAGCCACAGTCCCCGGCCGGGGCCGGCCGCACCGCTGTCATTCCCCGAATCGATGACGCTCATGGCAGATCCTCAATGGACGCGCTCGCAGCGCTGCGGCCGCGCCGCGTAACATACTGGATCGGGCGCTGCTGCGCACGGCCGCGGGCGTTGACACGAAATCGCGTGAATGACATATTCGCCCGCGGTACTCCAGCACAGGATTTTTCGACACCGAGCTGGCGATTCTTCGAGCGAGTGAGCGCATGCTCAATCCCACTTCTTCTACGCCGCTCGAGTGGGTGCAGGGGGTTCCATTAAAAAATTTGACTTGACGGTATCCTGACATGAGCCAGGGTGGCCTTTCGCGACGCGAGCTGCTGCGCTTCGGCGCGGCCGGCGGCGCGGCGGCCGTGTGCGCGGCGGCATTCGACGCCAGTGCGGCGGCAGTGCTGCGCGTCGGGCTCGCGTTGGTGTCGCCGGCCGCCGAGGTGGGCTGGACCAAGCAGCACACGCTCGGCGTGGCCGCGATCAAGCAGGCGCTGGGCGAGGCCGTCGAGATCAACATCATCGACAACGTCTTTCAGCCGCAGGATGCGGAGCGGGTTTTCCGCGGATTTGCCGACTCGGGGCACCGGCTGATCTTCGGCACCAGCTTCTCGCACGGGGTTGCCACCGCGCGCGTGGCGCCGCAATTCCCGGCGGCCGTGTTCGACAGCTGCGCCGGCACGAAGACGCTGCCGAATCTCGGTGCCTTCGAAGCCCGCTACCACGAGGGGACCTTCCTCGCCGGCATCGGCGCGGCGAAGCTGACCAAGAGCGGCAAGCTGGGCTTCGTGGGCGGGTTCCCGATACCGGACATCGTCGGGCCCGCGAACGCGTTTCTGCTCGGCGCCCAGAGCGTCAAACCCGACGTCACCTGCACCATCATCTTCATGAATTCGTGGTCGGACCCGGGCCGGGAAAAGGAGGCCACGCTGGCACTCGTTGCGCAGGGTTGCGACGTCATCGCCGCCATGTCGGACGGCCCCGCGGCCGCGCAGACCGCTGAACAAAACGGGGTCTGGTCCGTCGGCTACGCCAGCGACATGCGAAAATTCGCGCCCACGCGGCAGATCACCGCGGTGACGCTGGATTGGCGGGGCATCTACGTTCAAGATGCCCGGGATGTGATTGCCGGCAGCTGGCGGTCACAGTCAAGGTGGCAGGGGCTGAAGGAAGGGGTGGTCAAAATGGCGCCCTATGCCGACTCGATTGCGGCGGATGTGCGGACGCTGCTCGCGCGTGCCGAGGAATCCATCAAGTCCGGCGCGCTGCAGCCCTATGCCGGCGAGATCCGCGATCAGAGCGGTGCGGTGCGGGTGCGCGTGGGCGCGGCCATGGGCGAATCGGACATCAGGAGCATCAATTGGCTGGCGGCCGGCATGCAGGGGCGGATGAAGGGTTGACCCCGAGGCTCGAACTCAAAGGGGTGAGCAAGCGTTATGCCGGTACGCTCGCCAACGACAACGTGTCGCTGTGCATCGGGCACGGGCGGATTCACGCCGTGCTTGGCGAGAACGGCGCCGGCAAGAGCACGCTGATGAAAATCATCGGCGGTGCGCTGCAGGCGGACTCGGGCGAGATGTTGTGGCAGGGCGAGCCGGTGAAGATGGCCAGTCCGGCCGCCGCGCGCCGGCTCGGGATCGGCATGGTGCATCAGCATTTTTCGCTGTTCGAAACCGTGACGGTGGCGGAGAACATCGCGGTGGCCCTCGACGAGGAATTCGATCTGACGGCGCTGGCCGGCAAAATACGGGAGTTGGGCGGGCGCTATGGCCTGCACGTCGAGCCGCATCGTCTGCTGCATCATCTGTCCGTCGGCGAGCGGCAGCGGGTCGAGATCCTGCGTGCGCTGCTGCAGGATCCCAAGCTGCTGATCTTGGACGAGCCCACGTCGGTCCTGGCGCCGCAGGCGGCGACGCGCCTGTTCGGGGTGCTGCGGATGCTGGCGGCGGCCGGTTGCAGCATTCTCTACGTCACCCACAAGCTGGACGAAGTCCGCGAGCTGTGCGACAGCGCCACTATTTTGCGCCAGGGCCGCGTGGTGGCGCTCGCCGATCCCAAGCAGGTCGATTCCGCCGGGTTGGCGCGCCTGATGGTCGGGGCGGCGCTGCCCGCCGTACGCCGCACCGGCTGTTCGCGCGAACCGATCGCGCGGCTGCGGGCGGTGGCGCTCTCGACCCGGCCGCCGGATGCATTCGCGACCGCCTTGCGCGACATCTCGCTCGAGGTCTGCGGCGGCGAGATCGTCGGCATTGCCGGGGTGTCTGGAAACGGACAGAGCGAATTGGCGTCGGCGCTGAGCGGCGAGACCACCGGCCGCGCCGACGCCGTGCTCTTCGACGGCGAACCGGTCGGACATCTGACGGTGGCGGCGCGCCGCGCCCGCGGCCTCGCCTGCGTGCCCGAGGAGCGATTGGGACGGGGCGCGGTGGCCCGCATGCCGCTCACCGACAACACGTTGCTGACGGCACATGCCATGGGCCTGATTCGCGGCGGTCTGATCCGTCGCGCGCGGGTCGGGGCCCTGGCTCGGAGCATCATCGAGCGCTTCGGAATCAAATGCGCGGGTTCGTCGGCGCCGGCGCAAAGCCTGTCCGGGGGCAATCTGCAGAAGTTCATCGTCGGCCGGGAAGTGAGCCTGTCGCCCCGGGTGCTGATCGCGTCGCAGCCCACCTGGGGGGTCGATGTCGCAGCCGCGGCGTACCTGCGGCAAAGCTTGATCGATTTGAGCCGATCCGGCGCGGCGCTGCTGGTGTTTTCGGAGGAACTCGATGAATTGCTGGAAATCTGCGACCGCATCGCGGTGATCCATCAGGGACGGCTGTCTGCGGCCAAACCCTGCACCGGCGCGCACCTCGAGCACATCGGCCTGGCCATGGCCGGCATCGGGCCCGCCTTCCAGTCCGCTGCCTGATGTGATGCGCATCGTACTCGAGCCGCGCGCGGCGCCGCGGCGTTTGATGCGAGTGGCCGCCCCGCTGATCGCATTGCTCGCCACCGTCCTGGCGAGCGTGCCCATCCTGCTGGCGCTCGGCCTCAATCCCCTGTCCACCTTGAAGATATTCTTCGTCGAACCCTTGAATTCACCGAACGGCCTCTCCGAATGGCTGCTCAAGGCATCTCCCCTGGTGTTGATCGCCCTCGGGCTTGCCGTCGGCTTTCGCGCCAACGTGTGGAACATCGGCGCGGAGGGCATGTTCACCGTGGGAGCCATCTGTGCCGGCTGGCTGGCCCTGCACTTCGGCGCCGGCGGGCACGCCTGGCTGCTGCCGGCGATGATGCTGGCCGGCGCTCTCGGCGGGATGGCCTGGGCCGCGATCCCGGCGTTTCTCAGGACCTGTGCCAACACCAGCGAGATCCTGGTGAGCCTGATGCTCAACTATGTGGCGGCGCTGATCCTCTCCTATCTGGTCAACGGACCGATGCAGGATCCGGAAGGCCTCAATTATCCGCAAACCTCGGTCTTCGCCCCCTCGGCCATGTTTGCGCCGCTCATCGCCGGACTGCGTATCAATGTCTCGATCTGGGTGACCCTGGGCGCGGTGTTCGCCGCGTGGCTGTTCCTCGAACGCAGCTTCGTAGGCTTCCAGATGAGCGTGAGCGGTGCGGCGCCCGGTGCGGCGCGCTATGCCGGATTTCGTCAGGGCCGCATGATCTGGCTGAGCCTGCTGATCAGCGGCGCCGCCGCCGGCGTCGCCGGCATGATGGAGGCGGCGGGACCCCTCGGTCAATTGACCCCGGTGATTTCGCCGGGCTACGGTTTCGCCGCCATCATTGTGGCGTTCGTCGGGCGCCTGAGCCCGCTCGGAATCCTGTTCGGAGGTCTGCTGTTGTCGCTGCTGTATCTGGGCGGGGAGGCCGTGCAGATGTCGCTGAACGTGCCCGCGTCGCTGGCACGCAGCTTCCAAGGCATGCTGCTGTTCTTTCTGCTGGCGGCGGACGTGCTGATCTGGCATCGCGTCCGGCTGAAGAGGGCTTGAGGCCGGTGCAGCATCTGCTCATCCCTATGCTCACCGGCACCCTCGTCGCCGCGACGCCGCTTATCTACGCGGCCATGGGAGAACTCGTCGCCGAACGATCGGGCGTCCTCAATCTGGGGGTGGAAGGCATGATGTTGATCGGCGCGGTCACCGCGTTCGCCACGGCCTTCGCGGGCTATCCGGCCTTCGTCGCCGCAGCCGCCGGTGCGGCCGCCGGTGCGGCGTCCTCGCTGATGTTCGGGGTGCTCGCGGTCGGCTTGGCCGCCAATCAATATGCCGCCGGGCTTGCCTTGACCATCGTCGGATCCGGACTCTCTGGCTTCATCGGACACCGCTTCGACAGCAGCACGGTGACCTCGATCACCAGGATCCACGTGCCGGTGCTGGCCGATCTACCTTTCATCGGGCCGGTGGTGTTCAATCAGGATCCGATGGTGTACCTGGCATTGGCATTGACGGCGGCGGTCTGGTGGTTTTTGTTCCGGACCAAGGCCGGCCTGGTGGTTCGCATCATCGGCGAGTCGCCGCAATCCGCCCTTGCGATCGGCTATCCGGTGATCCGGATCCGCTATTTGACCACGATGTTCGGCGGCGGCATGGCGGGTCTCGGTGGGGCGTACCTGTCGCTCGCGTATACGCCGCTATGGGTCGAGGACATGACCGCGGGCCGCGGCTGGATTGCGCTTGCGCTGGTGGTATTCGCCGCGTGGCGGCCCTGGCGTCTGGTGATGGGCGCATGGCTGTTCGGGGGGATGTCGGTGCTGCAATTGTTCGTGCAGGGCTTCGGCCTGAAGGTGCCCTCGGAAATGCTGAGTTCGCTGCCATACGTGGCGACCATCGCCGTGCTGGTGGCGATCTCACGCAACCCGAGAGTCCTGCGTCAGAATGCGCCGCTGTCGCTGGCGCAGCCGTTTCTGCCGGATCGCTGATCCCGTGCAGAGCCTGCCCAAACCAGCCACTGAGCGCGCATTCCTCGGCAACGCGCTGCACACGCCGGTGCGCGGCCGTCTGGAGTACCTTCGCGACGTGCTGATCGTGGCCGGCGCCGACGGCGGCATACAGGCCGTTCATCCCAAGGGGTCGCCCGACGCCGGGGCGGCGGCCGCGCGGTTCGCCGCGGCCGGCGGCCTGGTTACGCTCGGTGCGGATCAAATCCTGCTGCCGGGTCTGATCGACCTCCACGTGCACGCACCGCAATTCCCGCAGCTCGGCCTGGCGCTGGATCTGCCGCTCGAGCAATGGCTGCAGGCCTGCACGTTCCCGCTGGAAGCGCGCTACGCGAACACGGAATTCGCGCAGGCGGTGTACGAATCCCTGGTCGGCACGCTGCTCGCCAATGGGACGACCACCGCCGTGTACTACGGCACCATTCACCTGCCGGCGACGCAGAGGCTTGCCGACATCTGTCTGCGGCGCGCACAGCGTGCATTGGTCGGACGAGTCGCCATGGATGATCCGCAGCAGTGCCCCGCGTATTATCGGGACAAATCCGCCGGCATCGCCCTGGCCGAAACACGCGACTTCATCGAGTACGTGCGCACGATGTCCGGAAACGGCGGATTGATCCGGCCGGTCATTACCCCGCGCTTCATTCCGTCTTGCAGCGACGGGCTGCTGCGCGGACTCGGCGCCCTGGCGCGTGAGAGCGGCTGCCATGTGCAGACGCATTGTTCGGAGAGCGATTGGGAGCATTTGTTCGTGCTGGACCGGTGCGGCGTCACCGATACCATGGCGCTCGACCGCTTTGGCCTGCTGTCGCGGCACACGATTCTGGCGCATGGGAATTTCATCACCGACGACGATGCCGCGGTGATCCTGCGGCACGGCGCCGCCATCGCGCATTGCCCGCTGTCGAACGTGTATTTCTCCGATGCCGTGTTCCCTCTGCGGCGCATGCTGGAACGCGGGCTGCATGTCGGTCTCGGCACGGATATCGCCGGCGGCGCGAGCCCGTCGATCCTCGACAATGCGCGCCAGGCGGTGATCGCCTCGCGCACCCTGGAGTCCGGCGTCGACGCGGCGCAGAGCCGGGAACGGCGGCGCCGCGAGGCCTCGCGGATCGATGCGCCGACCGCCTTCTGGCTGGCGACGGCTGCAGGCGGCGAGGCGCTCGACCTGAACGTGGGGCTGTTCCGCGAGGGTTACCAATTCGATGCCGTGGTCATCGATGCGAATTCGCCGGCCGGCAATCTTCGCGTTCTTGCGCAGGATGCTCCCGAGCACATCTTGCAGAAGATCGTCTACCACTGCGCCCGCGCCGATGTTCACAGCGTCTGGGTTGGCAACCGTCTGGTGCACGAGCGCTCCGAGGGCATGCGATCATGAGCGCATCGAGGCCCGGATTGCGCGGCGACTGCGTGTCGCTGCTCGAAAGCTTTGCACAGACATTCGGCGTGTTGTCGCCCGCCGGGACCATCAGTGTGATCATTCCGCTGTTGATCATCAGCGCCGGTAACGGCACGTGGCTGCTGCTGCTGGTGACACTCGGCGTATTTCTGGTCGTGATGCTGAGCATCGTGAGATTCGCGACGCTGCATTCATCCGCGGGCTCGCTCGCGGCCTTCAGCGAGCTCGGCTGGGGGCCGGTGGGCGGATTGGTCGGCGGATGGATCTACCTGCTGGGGATGTCGTATTGCGTGCCGGCGGCGGCGCTCACCGCAGCGTCCTATTTCGACATGCTGCTGGTGCCGTGGCTGGGGCCGTCGGTGACGCCGGTGCGCGTGGCCACGCTCACGGCGCTGGTCATGCTGGCATGCGGGATGGCGGCGCACCGCGGCATCAAGCTGTCGACCAATCTGATGCTCGTCATCGAGTGCGCGTCGGTGAGCGTCATGCTGCTGCTCATCATCGCCGGGATGCACCATGCGGATGCGTGGACCGATCATGCGCAGTTCGATCTTCGCGGCGTGCACTTCACGGGCTTGCAGGGCGGGCTGGTGCTGGCCTTCATGTTGATGGCCGGATTCGAGGGGGCCACCAGTCTCGGGGAGGAGGCGCAGGACGCCAAGAACACCATTCCGTGCGCGATCTTCCGCTCCATGCTGCCGCTTGCCCTGTTGTACCTCATCATGACCTATTGCATCGTGGCGCTGGAGAACCGCGGTGTGATCCACGGGGAACCCAACGGCCTCACCGTGCCTTTCGATGACGTCGCGCGTGCCATCGGCCGCGCCTGGCTCGGACCGGTCAGTTCGTTTGGCGTCGCCCTGAGCTATTTTGGCTGTGCGTTGGGCTCGCTGACGATCGCGTCGAGGGTATTGTTTTCAATGGCGCGCGACGGGCGATTCTGGCCGCGATTCGGCGAGGCGCACCCGCGCAACGCCACGCCGCACCGCGCGATCGCCCTGATCTCACTGGTCAGCACAGCGATACCGGTGATCATGCTGCTGCTCCGGGCGCCGCTCGGCTTCAGCATCAACTTCATCTCGCAGCTCGGTTCCATCGGGCTCATCGGCGCCTATCTCATCGTGGTGGTCGCCCTGCCGCGCTATTTGAAGGGGCAGGGACTTCTCAAGCGAAGCGATCTGCTGACCGCCGCGGTGGCGAGCGCGCTGCTGGTCCTGGTGCTGATACTCAGCGTCTATCCGGCGCCGCCCGCGCCCTACGTGTACGTGGTGTATGTTTTCATCGCGTCCGCGCTGGCGGGTGTCGCGATTTCACTGCTGCTGGCCGCCGGCGGGTCGCCCGGCGGCGCTACGCTCGTGCGGATTTTCAACGGGCATGTTGATCGATGAGCGCCGTCCAACGGCTCTTGTCGGATTGCGCCAGGAACGATGCCTCGATTGAATTGCGGGCGAGCTGCAGGATCTGCGCACGCGACAGCCCGAGCGCCCGCTGAACCGCCAGATAATTCTCCAGCAGGTAGCCGCCAAAATAGGCCGGGTCATCCGAATTGACGGTGACGCAGAGTCCGCGCTCGAGCAGGCGCTTCAGATTGTGGTCTGCCATGCGCTCGAAGACCTTCAGTTTGACGTTGGACAGGGGACAGACGGTCAACGGCATGCGCTCCCGCGCCAGGCGGTCGAGGAGCTGCACATCTTCGTCGCAGCGCACGCCGTGATCGATGCGCCGCACCTTCAGGACGTCCAGGGCTTCGCGGATATAGGCCGGCGCTCCCTCTTCGCCCGCGTGCGCCACGGCCGGCAAGCCCTCGCTCAGCGCCCGCGCGAACACCTCGGCGAATTTCGCCGGGGGGTTGCCGGACTCCGACGAATCCAGTCCGACGGCGGCGAACAGGTGTTTGTACGGCAGGATGGCCTGCAGGGTGTGCATCGCATCCGCGGCGCTCAGGTGCCGCAGGAAGCAGGGGATCAGACGCCAGCTGATGCCGAATTGCGTCTCCCCCTCGAGCAACGCCCGGTGGATGCCGCCGAACACCGCATCCAGTCCGACGCCGCGCGGAATATGGGTCTGGGGGTCGCAGAATATCTCCACGTGCACGATACCCTGTTCATGCGCCTTGCGCAGGTAGGCAGCCGTCAACGCATGAAAATCGTCGGCGTCGCGCAGCACGTCGGCACCGGCATAATAGACGTTCAGGAAGGACTGTAGATCGGAGAACTGGTACGCACGGCGCAATGCCTCGACGGTGGGGTGGGGCAGATCGACCGCATGCTTGTGCGCCAGCCGAAAGACCAGCTCCGGCTCGAGTGTGCCTTCGATGTGCAGGTGCAGCTCGGCCTTGGGCAACCCGCGGACGAATTCCGTCATGTCTTGCGAGAGTTCGCTCATCGGACTCCATTGTGCGACGGCGGGCATCCCGGCGGCTACCGCCATCGGGGAAAATCGCATACACTCGATTGAAATAGGATCGAGAATGGGCCGGTGGTGCGATGGCGGGGGTGAGTGGCCGCACCGTCGTTAGGAAGCGAATGGGACAGCTGACGACTCACGTGCTAGATACCAGCGCCGGTTTGCCGGCGTCCGGCGTCCGCATCGAAGTGCACGAATTGACGGCGCCCACCCCCGCGCTGATCGCGCGGGTGTCCACCGGCACGGATGGGCGGTGCGCGGCCCCGCTGGTCGCCGGCGAGGCGTTTCGCGCCGGACGCTACTCGCTGACCTTCTTCGTGGCCGATTATTTCCGCTCGCGCGGCCTGGCGCTGCCGGCTCCCGCATTCATAGAGGATGCGGTGATCCGCATCGGGGTCGCGCATCCGAATGAGCACTACCACGTGCCGCTGCTGGTTTCGCCGTGGAGCTACTCGGTTTATCGGGGAGGATGATCGGGCGTGTCAACGGCCCCACCTGCAAGCGCCTCATCGGTCCGCTTCCTGCTCGATGGAGAGCTGGTGACGGCGGACGTTGCGCCGACCACGACGGTGCTCGAGTATCTGCGCGACACACTGCGTCGCACCGGTACGAAGGAAGGATGCGCTGAGGGGGATTGCGGCGCTTGCACCGTGGTGCTCGGCGAACTCGACCCGGACCTCGGCCGTGTCGCCTACAAGGCTGTGAATTCCTGCATACGCTTCCTGCCGACCATCGACGGTGCGGAACTGGTCACAGTGGAGAGTCTGCGCGGCAGCGATGGCAGCCTGCATCCGGTGCAGCAGGCCATCGTCGATCATCACGCCTCGCAATGCGGGTTTTGCACGCCGGGCTTCGTGATGTCCTTGTTTGCGCTGTATCTGCGCCTCGAACAACCCTCCCGCGAACAGGTGCTCGAGGCCCTTTCGGGCAATCTATGCCGTTGCACCGGATATCGTCCCCTGATCGAGGCGGGATGCCGCATGGGAGCGTATGCGCCGCCCACCGGATGGAGCCGCGCGCAGGCCGCCTCATCCGAACGCCGCGAGGCCCTCAAGGCGCTGTGCCGCGAGCGCGCCCTGGAGGTTCCCGGCTTTTGCGCGCCGCGCTCCCTCGACGAACTTGCCGCCGCGATCAACGAGCGGCCCGAAGCGCTGGTGCTGGCCGGCGGCACGGACGTCGGATTGTGGGTCACCAAGCAGCTGCGCGACCTGCCGCCGCTGATTTACATCGGCGAAGTCGCCGAACTCAAGCGCGTGCGGCGCAACGGCGCGGCCGTCGTGATCGGCGCAGCGGTGTCGCTCGCCGACGGCTGGGACGCCGTTGTCGGCGAATATGCCGAACTGGGTGAACTGGCACAGCGCTTCGGCTCGCCGCCGGTGCGCAACTCCGGCACTCTGTGCGGCAATCTGGCGAACGGCTCGCCCATCGGAGATTCCATGCCGGCGCTGATCGCCCTGGAAGCCGAGCTCGAGCTGCGCCGCGGCGGCGTCACGCGCCGGCTGCCGCTCGAGGACTTCTACCGCGGCTACCAGCGCAAGGATCTCGCACCCGGTGAGTTCCTGGTGTCGGTCAGCGTGCCGCGCCGGCGCCCGGGTCTACGGCTCGCGGGGTACAAGGTGTCGAAGCGCTTCGATCAGGACATATCCGCGGTGTGCGCGGGGATCGCGCTGCAGGTCGAGTCCGGACGCGTGCACGGCGCGCGCATCGCCTTCGGCGGCATGGCCGCGATCCCGGCACGCGCGCGCGCCGCGGAGCGTGTCCTCGTCGGCGCGGCATGGGATGGCGAGACCATCGAGCGCGCGGCGGCGGCGCTCGCCGCCGACTTCCAGCCGCTGAGCGACCTGCGCGGCGGCAGCGCCTACCGGCTGCAAACCGCCGGCAACCTGCTGCGCCGGTTCCATGCGGAACACGGCGCCGACGCCGGGCCGGTGCGCACGGCGGCTGCGACGGCGGCGCCGGCTTGAACGCCGTCGGCGGGGCACCGCGCCACGACAGCGCGCATCTGCACGTCAGCGGCGAAGCCCTGTACGCCGATGACATACCGTTGCCGGCGAATGCCCTGCACGCGGCATTCGGATTCAGCGGCATTGCGCATGGCCGAATCCGGGAATTGGATCTGACGGCCCTGCAGGGGCAGACAGCCCTGGTGGTGGCGACGGCCGCCGATGTCCCCGGCGAAAACAACTACGGCAGCACGCTGCACGATGATCCGATTTTCGCATCCGGGCTGGTGCAGTATGCCGGGCAGCCGATATTCGCCGTAGCCGCCGCTTCGCACGCGGCGGCGCGACGCGCGGTGCGCGCGGCCCGCATCGAGTACGAGCCGTTGCCGGCCATCCTCGACATCCGGGCCGCACTCGCCGCGCAGAGCTATGTGCTGCCCTCGGTGCATCTCAGCCGCGGCCAACCGCAGGATTGCCTGGCGCTGGCGCGGCAGCGGCTCGCCGGTACGGTGCACATCGGCGGTCAGGACCACTTTTATTTGGAGGGCCAGATCGCGATCGCCGTGCCGCAGGAGGACGGCAGCATGCTGATCCACAGCTCCACCCAGCATCCCTCGGAGGTGCAGCAGATCGTGGCAAATGCGCTCGGCAAGCGCGCACACCACGTGACCGTGCAATGCCGGCGCATGGGCGGCGGTTTCGGCGGCAAGGAAACCCAACCCGCGCTGATCGCGGCCGCGGCCGCGGTGATCGCCCACAAGGCAGCCCGTCCCGTCAAGCTGCGGCTCGATCGCGATACCGACATGCTGATGACCGGCAAGCGTCATGATTTTCTCGCCGATTATGAAGTGGGCTTCGACGAGGCCGGGCGCATCTCGGCGCTGCTGGTCACGCTGGCGTCGCGTTGCGGCTATTCGGCCGATTTGTCCGGTCCGGTCAATGACCGGGCGGTCATGCATCTCGACAACGCGTATTTTCTCGAGCATGTGCAAATCGTGTCGCATCGCTGCAGGACCCACACGGTTTCCAATACGGCCTTCCGCGGCTTCGGCGGTCCCCAGGGCATGATGGTCATCGAGGCGATCATCGACGACATCGCGCGCGCGCTCGGAATGGACGCGCTCACCGTGCGGCGCGCAAATTTCTACGGGCCCGGCCGCAACGTCACCCACTACGGCCAGACGGTCGAGGAGGACATCCTGCTGAGGATGGTCGATCAACTGGCCGCGGATAGCCGCTACGCGGAGCGGCGCCGCGACATTGCCGGGTGGAATGCAGCCAATCGCATCATCAAACGCGGCATTGCGCTCACCCCGGTCAAGTTCGGCATCTCCTTCACCGCCACGCTGTTCAACCAGGCGGGGGCGCTGCTGCATGTGTACTCCGACGGCACCGTGCTGCTCAATCACGGCGGCACCGAGATGGGACAGGGCCTGTTCACCAAGGTGGCGCAGGTGGTGGCGTGCGAACTCGGACTGCCGCTGTCGGCGATCCGCGTCACTGCGACCGACACGTCCAAGGTGCCGAACACCTCGGCGAGTGCGGCCTCCGCCAGCACCGACCTGAATGGCATGGCGGCGCTCGCCGCCGCGCAGACCATCCGTGCGCGCCTGGTGCAGCATGCCTGCGACATGTTCGGCGTGGCGTCCGGCCACGTGCGATTCGAGGACGGCCGGGTGTCGGCGGGAGAGCACAGCATGAGCTTCGCGGATCTGGCGACGGCCGCCTATCGAGCGCGCATTTCGTTATCCGCGACCGGATACTACCGCACGCCCAAGATCGAATGGAACAAGACCACCATGCAGGGGCGGCCGTTTTACTATTTCGCGTGTGGGGCGGCCGTGAGCGAGGTTGCGGTCGATACGCTGACCGGGGAAATCCAGCTGCTCGCCGTTGACATCCTGCAGGACGTCGGCTCCTCGCTCAACACCGCCATCGACCTCGGCCAGATCGAAGGCGGGTTTTTGCAGGGTGTCGGCTGGCTGACTTCGGAGGAACTGTGGTGGACCGCCGCGGGCGAGCTCGCCACGCATGCGCCTTCGACCTACAAGATTCCGACCGCACGCGACTGGCCGGCGCGCGCCAGCGTGCGCCTGTTCGGCGAGCCGAATCGCGAACACACCATCCACCGCTCCAAGGCGGTGGGTGAGCCGCCCTTGATGCTGGCCATTTCGGTATTTCACGCCGTGCGCGACGCCATAGCAGGCTGCGCCGCCGCCGGTGCACGGCCGCCGCTCACGGCGCCGGCCACTCCGGAGTCGGTGCTGCGCGCCATTGGCAATTCATTCGCGGCGGGACGCGCATGAATCCGCAGGGAGCGCCGTGCCCGGCCCCGCAGCCCGTCGCGCCTGCGGTCGGAACGTGGCTAAGGCCGCTCGGGGACTGGTTGGCGGCGCTTTGCGACCTTCTCGAGCGCGAGCCTGCCGTGGTGCGCGTGGTGCTCGCGCAGGTGCGCGGCTCGGCACCGCGCGAGGCCGGCGTCGGCATGCTCGTGGGTGCGCGCCAGGTGGCCGGCACCATCGGCGGCGGTCGGCTGGAATGGGAGGCGATCGGGGCTGCGCGCGGTCTGCTCGACCGGGCGGCTGCGGGCGAGATACGGCGCCTGGTGCTGGGGGCCGAACTCGGACAGTGCTGCGGCGGGGTGGTCGAGCTGTGGATGGAGCGCTATAGCGGCGCGGATCGCGGGATTCTCGCGGCCGCCCGGCGGGCAGCGCAGGCCGGCGCCGCGGTGCTGGTGAGCACCCTGACGCCGCGGGGCGTCGAGCGGAGCATCGTCCGTGAGACGGGCCGGGCCGCGGATGCGAATCGGCTACCCGGTGCGCCGTGCACACTCACAGTCCCGCGGCTTGAGCGCGATGCGGCCGGCCGGTCGGTGCTGCGGGAGCGGCTCGACCAGGATCTGCCCGCGGTTTGGCTGGTTGGGGCGGGGCACGTAGGCCAGGCGCTCGCGCGGATCCTGATGGATCTGCCGCTGCGATTGACCTGGATCGACCCACGCCCCGGGGTCTTCCCGGCGGACCTGCCGGTCGCGGTGCGAACGCTGGCCGCCGCCGATCCGGTGCAGGGCCTGGCCGCCGCGCCGCCCGGGGGCCGGTTCCTGGTCATGTCCCACAGCCACGCGCTGGATTACGCGATCTGCCGCGCACTGCTGCACAGAAACGATTTCGCGTCGCTGGGGCTGATAGGTTCGGCCAGCAAATCGGCGCGCTTTCGCGCGCGTCTGGCCCGCGATGGCCTGGGCGCCGACGCGATCGCGAGGCTGGTGTGTCCGATCGGCATTGACGGCATCGGCAGCAAGTGGCCGGCCGCCATCGCTGTGGGGGTGGCGGCACAGCTGCTGCGCGAAATCGGCGCCGGAGCGGCCGACAGCGAGCCGCGTCGGTCCGCGATGCCCTGCACGGGCTTTGCCTGCGAGTCCTGCGGATCGCCATGACCATGGCGCCGATGCTGGCCTATCTGCTGGATTGGGCGGGTCTGCTGATTCGCTGGCTGCACATCATCGCCGGCATCGCCTGGATCGGCGCGTCATTCTATTTCGTATGGCTCGACAACCATCTGCTGCCGCCCGCGAGCGACGCGGATCCGCGCGTGGCCGGCGAAGTCTGGGCGGTGCACGGCGGCGGCTTTTATCGCGCGCAGAAGTTCCGCGTGGCGCCCGCGGCCCTGCCGCCCACCCTGCATTGGTTCTACTGGGAGGCGTACACCACCTGGCTGTCCGGTTTCGCGTTGCTGTGCCTGTTGTATTTTCTGCGGGCAGAGGCGTACCTGATCGACCCGGCGGTGGCGAACCTGAGCAAGCCGGAGGCGATTGCGATCGCGTTGGCGGTGATCGGTGCGAGCTGGCTGGCGTACGACACGCTGTGCCGCTCGGCACCCGGCGACAAGCCGCGCTTCCTGGCAGCCACCCTTGCGGTGATGGTGTGCCTGCTCGCCTGGGGGCTGTGTCAGCTGTTCGGCGGGCGGGGCGCCTTCATGATCTACGGCGCCGCGCTCGGCACGCTGATGGTGGCCAATGTTCTGTTCGTGATCATCCCCGGCCAGCGCGAGCTTGTGCGCGCCAAGGTCGAGGGCCGCGAGCCGGATCCCGCGACGGGCGTTCGCGGCAAGCAGCGCTCGGTGCACAACACCTATTTCACCCTGCCGGTGCTGTTCGTGATGATCAGCAATCACTATGCCATGACCTACAGCGGACCCCATAACTGGCTGGTGCTCATCGCCCTCAGCTTTGCGGGTGCCTGCATCCGGGCGTGGTTCGTCGCCCGTCACAAGCCGGCGCAGCGCACGGCGGTCGCCTCGGCGCTGCCTGCGGTGCTCGCTGCGATGTCGCTGGCCGCGGTGGTGCTCGCGCTCGCGCCGCGCGTGCCGGCGGCCGCCGGCGCCGGCAGCCTGGCCGCAGATGCCGGGCTGCGCGCGCAATGGATCGTCGAACGCCGCTGCGTGCCGTGCCACGCCACGGCCCCGACCCAACCCGGATTCAGCGCAGCGCCAAATGGCCTGATTCTGGAGAGCATGGATCAGCTGCGTGCGCACCTGCCGGACGTGCAGCAGCAGCTTGCCCTGCATGCCATGCCGCTCGGCAATCTGACCGGCATGACCGAGGATGAGCGGTCACAGCTGCTGGCGTGGCTCGCACGCGCTGCGCCATGAGCGGCTATCCGCGCGATCTCAAGGGCTATGGCCGGTATCCGCCGCATGCGCGCTGGCCCGGCGGAGCGCGGATCGCGCTGCAATTCGTGCTGAACTACGAAGAGGGTGCGGAGAATTGCGTGCTGGACGGCGATCCGGCCTCCGAGGTCTTTCTTTCGGAAATCATCAATGCGCAGGCCTTTCCGATGCGCCACATGAGCATGGAGTCGCTGTACGAATACGGCTCGCGAGCCGGCCTGTGGCGGGTGCTGCGCGCCTTCGAGCGGCGTCATCTGCCGCTCACCGTATTTGCGGTCGCCACGGCGATGAGCCGCCACGCCGAGGCGGCTGCGGCCTTCAAGGAGCTCGGTCACGAGATTGCCTGCCACGGACTGCGCTGGATCAGCTATCAACTGATCGACGAGGACACCGAGCGCGCGCACATGACCGAGGCAATCGCCATCCTGCGGGAGATCTTCGGCGAGGCGCCCCTGGGCTGGTACACCGGACGCGACAGCCCGCGCACCCGCCGCCTGGTTGTCGAGCACGGCGGCCTGCTGTACGACGCAGATTCCTACGCCGATGACCTGCCTTATTGGACCGAGGTGGAGGCCGGCGGGCGGGGCGTGGTGCCGCATTTGGTCGTGCCCTATGCCCTTGACTCCAACGACATGCGCTTCGCGACGGCGCAGGGTTTCAACTCCGGCGCGCAGTTCTTCGACTATCTGCAGGCGTCCTTCGATACGCTGTACGCGGAAGGCGATCCGGACGGTCTTGACGCGCCCAAGATGCTGTCGGTCGGTCTGCATTGCCGGCTCGCGGGCAGGCCCGGACGCGTCGCGGCGCTGGAGCGGTTCCTGGATTACGTACTGCGGCACGAGCAGGTGTGGATCTGCCGGCGCATCGACATCGCCCGACATTGGATCTCCATACATCCCCATGGGAGGGCGGCGTGAACCGGCTCGCGGAGCTCAACGAGCTGCCGGCCGAGGAATTCGTGGCGCGGCTTGCCGGCATTTTCGAGCATTCCCCCTGGGTCGCGCAGCGCGTCGCGGCGTCGCGGCCGTTCGACTCGCGCCTGGCATTGTTCGATGCCATGCGATCGGCGGTGGACTCCGCCGCCGCGGCCGAGCAGCTCGGCCTCATACGCGCACATCCGCGGCTGAGCGCGAGGGGACGGCGCGCCGAACTCACTCAGGCATCGGCGCAGGAGCAGCGCCGGGCCGGACTCGAGGGCTGCACCGAAGAGCAGGCGCAACGCCTGGATGAACTCAATGCCGCCTATTTCGACAAATTCGACATGCCGTTCATCCTCGCGGTCCGCGGCCACGATCCGGCGTCGATCATCGCGACTTGTACGCGCCGTCTGGGCAATGATGCGCAACTGGAGCGACGCACCTGTCTCGGTGAAATCGCACGCATTGGCGCATTTCGACTGGCCGACGCGGTGGCCACTCCCGCCGGCGCGGAGATACTCGCCATGCAGTTGCGGCTGGCGGCGCTTCGCGACCGCGGCCCGGCCGAGCGGGCAGAACTGGTGCGCGAATGGATGTTGGCGGCCGATCTGGAGGTGTCCGCCGACGACCTCGGCGGCCTGCTGGGTCGCCGGCGCAGCACGGGTTTGAATGCCTGGAATCTGCTGGTCGGGCTGCATTACGATTCGACCGCCCACGCCCCGCGCTACGACGGGCACCACGGCTATCTGGTCGGCATCGCGGTGGCGCAGCAGATCCGTCAGCAGGGCATTCGTCTGCCGTTCGACCTGCTGGTATTCGCCCATCCGGCCGACGAACGCAGCGGGGATCTGTCCGGTCTGGCCGATCCGGATGCGCTGCGCGGCTGCGTGGCGCTGGCGGCTGATGATCTGAAGAACCTGGACGGTGCCCTGATGCGCGCGGCATTGCGTGCCGCAAACATCGACACGGGCAGCCACGCCATCGTGCGGCAGGGACCCTCCATCAGCCACCGTGTCGAAGCCGCGCAGGACGTGCAGCTGTACGAGCGCGCCGCGCAGACGCTACAGGACTTCTTGCTGCAGAATCGGCAGACTGCGACCTACGACGCCTAGAGACGGGATACGCAGATGACGCACACGAACGAGGCCGTTGATCCGATTACCTTCCATCTCAATCTGGCCGATGAGCGGCTGGGTGCGGCGGCCCTGTCCGCTACCGACGAGTTCTTCGGGCCGGCCGTGCGTCTGTTGCAGCCCGGCGATCCCGTGTGGCGCGCCGGCGTTTATGATGATCACGGCAAGTGGATGGATGGTTGGGAGACGCGCCGGCGCCGCGATTCGGGCCACGACCATTGTATCGTGCAGCTGGCGGGACCCTGCACGCTGACGGCACTCGACATCGACACGCGCCATTTCACCGGCAATTACCCGCCTTTTGCCTCGGTGCAGGCGTGCCGTTGCGACGGCATCCCCGATGCGAACACCGGCTGGACGGAGCTGTTGCCCCGATCGGCCCTGCGCGGGAATCAGCGCAACGCATTCGCGCTGGTGCCCTCCGGGACCTGGACCCACCTGAAGCTCAATATCTTCCCGGACGGTGGCGTGGCGCGTCTGCGCGCCTATGGCGCGATCCGGCACGATTTCGGCCCGGACGCCGGCGCCGCACCGGTGGACCTGGCCGCCGCGTTGAATGGCGGACGGCCGCTGGCGTGCAGCGATGAACACTATGGATCGATGGGCAACCTGCTCCTGCCGGGGCGCGGTGCAAGCATGGCCGACGGCTGGGAGACAAGGCGGCGGCGCGAACCGGGCCACGATTGGGTGATCTTGCGTCTCGGCGGCGCCGGCCGGATCGAACGGATCGAGATCGACACCGCCCACTTCAAGGGCAACTTCCCGCATCGGGTGTCGATCACAGGCGCGCTGCTGCACGCGCAGCAGGATACAGATCTGTCCAGCCAATGCCTGTATTGGCCGCTGCTGCTCGAGCCGCAGCCCATGCAGGCCGACCAGGTGCATACATACCAGCAGCAGCTGCGCGACATCGGCGTGATTTCCCATGTCTGCGTCAACATGCATCCGGACGGCGGGCTGAGCCGCGTGCGGCTGTTCGGCAGGCCCGAGCGGGCGGTGTAAGCGATGGGCACGCTCGGGTTGACGGCAGTTGCGCTGACGGCCGAGGCGTTCGCGCCCTACGGAGAGGTGATCGAGACGCACGGCCGGCCCTTTCGCCGGATCAACGAGGACACCTGCCGGCGCTTCGACGATCTGGCCCGGATCGACGTGCTGCAGGACGGCGGCCGGCCGCTGCTCAGCATTTTCGAGTCCGTGCCCCGCCGGCTGCCGCTGGCCGTGCGCTCGCTTGAGCGCCATCCGCTCTCCAGCCAGGCATTCGTGCCGCTGGACGGGCGGCGATTTCTGGTGGTGGTGGCCGGGGACGGGCCGGACGTCGCGGCCGGCATCCGCGCGTTCTTGAGTTCAGGCGGCCAGGGAGTGAATTTTCGCCGTAACACCTGGCACCATGCACTGATCGCGCTCGATCAAACCTCGCGCTTTCTGGTCATCGATCGCGGCGCTCCGGGGGACAATTGCGAGGAGATACCCATCGAGGGTGTCGAGGTGCACCTCGGTGCCGAAGTGCAAGCAGATGCCGAAGTGCAAGCAGGTGCTGAGGTGCAAGCCGGCGCCGAGATGCAAGCCGGCGCCGAGGTGCAAGCCGGCGCCACCGCGGTACACGGCCACGGCACTACTTCGGAATAGTGCCGTCGACGCCGTCGACGAACCAGTTGATCGACACCAGCGCATCCGCCGGCACCGATGAGCCGGCGGGCACCTTAAGGGTGCCGCCGTTGTCCTTGATGGGACCGGCAAAGGGCAGCAACGCGCCGGCCATGAGCGCCGACTTCTTCGCCTCGTAGATGCCGGCCACGTCGGCGGGCACGGCCTTGCTGAGGGGCGTGAGTTCCACAGTGCCCTCCTTGATGCCCCAGTGGGTCCGGCGCTCGCCGGTCCACGTGCCGGCCAGCACCTTGTTGACCTCCCCGATGTAGTAGCCGTTCCAGTTTTCGGTATTGGCCGTCAATTGCGCATGCGGACCGAATTTCGCCATGTCCGAATCCCAGCCGAAGGCATGAATGCCCTTCTCCTCCGCCACTTGGACCACCGCCGGTGAGTCCGTGTTCTGGCACAGGATATCGGCGCCCTGGGCGATCAACGCCTCGGCCGCCTGCCGTTCCTTGCCGGGATCGTACCAAGTGTCGGCCCACACGACTTTGGTGCGGATCTTCGGATTGACGCTGCGCGCACCCAGGGTGAATGCATCGATGTTGCGGATCACCTCGGAGATCGGGAAGGAGGCGACATAGCCCAAGGTGTTGCTCTTGGTCATCTTGCCTGCGAGCACGCCGAGCAGATAGGCGCCTTCGTAGAACTGCGCCTCATAGGTGACCACGTTGGCCGCGGTCTTGTAGCCGGTGGCATGTTCGAAATGCACCTGCGGGAAGAGTTTGGCGACCTTGAGCGTCGGCTCCATGTAGCCGAACGAGGTGGTGAAGATCAGCGTGTAGCCCTTGGCGGCCAACTGACGGATGACCCGCTCGGCATCGGCGGACTCCGGCACGTTCTCGACGTAGGTGGTCTCGATCTTGGAGCCGAATTCGCGCTCCAGCGCCAGCCGCCCGAGGTTATGCTGATAGGACCAGCCGCCGTCGGAGGCCGGACCCACGTACACGAAGCCCACCTTCAGTGGCGCAGCGGCAACGCTCGCGGCGCTGGCCAGCGCGATGGCAGCGAGAAGTGCTTGCCATGCGAACGTCCCGGATTTGGCACGAAATTCAAGTGCAACGTCCGATCGATGGTGCATGGAATTAAAGCCCTCGGTTCACTTTACAGCGGCGACACTCGTGTGTAGTGTAAGGATTGCAACAACGGTTGCAATCATCGACAACTAAAAAACACGTGCGCAGGGGACCAGCACGCCGTGGTTTTTTCTCACCCGAGTGTTGGCTCTCGCGTGGGTCTTTAAAGGTCGCGCAAGCGCCGGGAAGGGATGGCGATGAGTTCCAGATTCGATGCCCCATCAGGGTGGCGGTGCCCCTTTGCGCGGGTATTGGAATTGGCCCTGGCGCTGGCCTCGACGGCATGTATGACGCCGGCCGCACTCGCGGCCGAGGGTGCGGCCGCGGAAGCCGACACCATTCCCGAAGTGGTAGTCACGGCCACGCGCCGGGAGGAGAAGCTCAAGGACGTGCCGGTCTCCGCATCGGTGTTGAGCGGCGATGCGCTGCAGGTGCTCGGCGATACGGGCGATGACATCAAACAGCTCGCCTTCAAGGTGCCGAGCCTCAACATCGAATCGTCGAATGGCCGCGCCTTCCCGCGGTTCTACATCCGCGGCTACGGAAACACCGACTTCACGGATTTCGCCTCGCAGCCGGTGTCGCTGCTGTATGACGACATCATCCAGGAGAATCCAGCCTTGAAGGGCTTTCCGATCTTCGATCAAGGCGACGTCGAGGTGCTGCGCGGACCGCAGGGCACGCTGTTCGGACGAAACTCGCCGGCCGGCGTCGTGAAGCTCGAATCCGCCAAGCCGCAGCTCGGGGAGACCACGGGGGATTTTTCGTTGTCGGACGGCACCTATAACTCGGCCGTCTTCCAGGGGATCATCAATCTGCCGGTCAGCGATCAGATGGCATTCCGTGCCTCGGTGCAGGGCCAGCACCGCGACAACTGGGTCAACGACCCGATCAATCTGACCACTCTCGGCGGCTACGACGACTGGGCCGCCCGCCTGCAGCTGCTGTTTCAGCCCAGCGACGGTTTCACGGCGCTGTTCAACGTGCACGGCCGCAGTCTCACCGGTTCGTCGACGCTGTTCCGTGCGAACATCATTTCCAGGGGCAGCAACGATCTGATCCCCGGCTTCGATCCGGCGACGATGTACGCCGATGGGCCGAACAGCTCCAATCTCAGCACCATCGGCACCAACGTGCACCTGACGTGGAGCCTGCCGGGCATGACGCTTCAATCGATCACCGGCTACGAATCGGTGCAGCGCTACCTGGCGGAGGGCGACATCGACGGCGGCTACGGCCCCGGCGCCGCCTACAATTGCCCGCCGCAGTGCAGCCCGCAGCAGCGTGCCTCCTACATCGAATTCCCGGTGCAAACCTCGGCCGGGCTCAACAGCCACGAGCAGCTCACCCAGGAGTTTCGCGTGGTTTCCAAGAACGACGGTCCGCTGCAGGGCCAGGCCGGCGTTTTCCTGTTTTACGAGAGCGTCACGGCGGCCGACGACGACTATTGCGCGCCGGGGGATGGCGCGTTCGTGCCGGTGTGTGCCGCAAGCAATCTATGGTCGCTGCTCGACACCGAAGTGTCGCGTCAGAAAAACGATGCGGAGGCGATTTTCGGCTCGCTGGAGTACACCGTGACGTCCGACTTCAAGGCGCGTGCGGGCGTGCGCTTCACCGAGGATCACAAGGAATTCGCGGTGCTGTACAACACCTCGTTTCCGCCGCCGTCACCGCCGCTGTCCGAATCCAGCAGCGCCTCCAATGTAAGCTGGGACGTGAGTGCCACCTATACCCTGAATTCCGACGTCAACCTCTACGCCCGGATCGCGACCGGCTTCCGTGCGCCGGAGTACGACGCCCCCGGCACGGCCACCGGCGAGCCGATCCAATTCGCGAAATCCGAGACCAACATTTCCTATGAGACCGGCGTGAAGGCCGACCTGTTCGAGCGCCGCGCGCGCGTTGCATTCGACGTGTATTACTACGACGTCAGCCATCAGCAGCTCACCGCCGTCGGCGGCAACGAGAACACCACGCAGCTGCTCAACGCACAATCGACCATCGGCAAGGGGGCCGAGCTCGATTTTGACGCGCAATTGGCGCCGAATCTGTTTCTCAGCCTGAACGGCAGCTACAACTACACGCGGATCGATGATCCGAGTCTCACCGTCGGTGTCTGCGCCATTTGCACCGTCACCAACCCCATCGTGCCCGTCGGAGGTGTCCCGGCCCTCGGGATCGCGGCGGGCGCCGCCGGCAACGCCGAGATCAACGGCAATCCGCTGCCGCAGGCGGCGAAATGGGTGGGCAACGCGGCGCTGCGCTATGACGTGCCGCTGGGCGCGGGCCGCAAGCTGTACGGCTATGCGGACCTGTCATATCGCAGCGAAGTCAATTTTTTCCTGTACGAATCCAAGGAGTTCACCGGTGCGCCGCTGTTCCAGGCTGGACTTCGTCTCGGTTATGCGTGGGGCAACGGCAAGTATGATGCGGCGATTTTCTGCCGTAATTGCACCAATGAGATCCGCGCCATCGGCGGCATCGACTTCGACGACAATCTTGGGTACATCAACGATCCGCGCATCGTCGGCGCGCAGTTGCGGGTGAAGTTTTAGCCGAATCCGAGGGAGTTGGATGATCGATGAAATCGCCGGCCGCTGCTGCGCGCTGCTGCTGCTGATCGCATGGGTGCCGGCCGCGGCCGGCGCGGCCGAGCCCGGCGCGGCCCAGCCCGGCGCCACGGTCCAGGGCGCGGCGCCGGCGGCGCCCCTGGCGGTCAAAGTGCTGATCATCAACATGTTCGACCTGGAGGCTGCGCCCTGGCTCGAGGCGCTCAAGCCGGCCGCCGAAATCCGCGTGCCGGGCCTGCCGGCGGAATTTCCCGCCGTGCATTGCGATGCCGACGCGGTGTGCCAGATGACCACCGGCATGGGGCATGCCAACGCAGCCGCCTCGACCATGGCGGTGATTTACAGCGGACTTTTCGATCTGCGCAAAACCTACTTCCTGGTGGCGGGCATTGCCGGCATCGATCCGTTGCGCGGTACCCTGGGTTCGGCCGCCTGGGCTCGTTATGCGGTCGACAGCGGCATTGCCCACGAGATCGACGCCAGGGAACTGCCGCGTGGCTGGGTGGACGGCTATTTCGGAGTGCTGACCAATTCGCCGGTTGAAGTGCCGAAGTTCGACTATGGCACCGAAGTGTTCCGTCTCGACGAGACGCTGCTGCAAAAGGCGCTGGCGCTGTCGCGCCAGGTCGTGCTCGAGGATGCCGACGACGCGCGGCGTTACCGACGGCACTATCCCGCGGCGCCGGCCAACCAAGCGCCGGCCGTGATCCAATGCGACACGCTGTCGGGCGACACCTGGTGGTCGGGACGGCGCCTGGGCGGTCACGCCCGCCGCTGGACCCGGCTGCTCACCGGCGGCGCGGGCGTGTACTGCACCACACAGCAGGAGGACAACGCGACTTTGAACGCGCTGACGCGCGGCGCCGCCGGCGGATTGATCGACTTCAAGCGCATCGCCATCCTGCGCAGCGGCTCCGATTTCGACCGGCCTTATCCACATCAATCCGTGCTCGAGTCGATGATCGCGCAGCGCCGCCTGGCAGGCGCGTTGCGCATCTCCACGAAGAATCTGGTGCGCGCGGGGATGCCGCTGGTGACGGCCATCGTGCAGGACTGGGATGTGTGGCGCATCGGTGTGCCGTCGGCACCGGCACCATGATGGCCGAGGCCGCGCCCCGTCTGCTCCTGCGCGGTATCAGCAAACGCTATGCGGGCGTGTTCGCCAACGACGGCATCGATCTGAACGTCGCGGGCGGCGAAATTCATGCGCTGCTGGGGGAGAACGGCGCCGGCAAGAGCACCTTGATGAAGATCGTCTACGGCGTGGTCCAACCCGATCAGGGACGCATCGAGTGGCAGGGAACCCCGGTCGCCATCCGCACGCCGGCGCAGGCGCGGCGGCTCGGCATTGGCATGGTATTCCAGCACTTCTCCCTGTTCGAGACGCTGACCGTGGCCGAGAACATCGCGTTGGCCATGGATGAGCGCATGCCCGCCGGCAAGCTTGCGGCGCGTATCACCGAGGTATCCGAGCGCTACGGCCTGCCCGTCGACCCGCAGCGGCTCACCCACGGCATGTCGGTGGGTGAACGCCAGCGCGTGGAGATCGTACGCTGCCTGCTGCAGGATCCGAAACTGCTGATCATGGATGAGCCGACCTCGGTGCTGACGCCGCAGGCGGTGCGCGCGCTGTTCAAGACCCTGCGCCGGCTGGCGGCGGAGGGCGTCAGCATTCTGTACATCAGCCACAAGCTCGATGAGATCCGCGAACTGTGCGACGTGGCGACGGTGTTGCGCAACGGCCGGGTCAGCGGCACGGCCAAGCCGGCACAGGAGACCAACGCCGGCCTGGCGCGCCTGATGGTGGGCGGCGATCTGAAGGAGTGCTCGCTGGCGCCGCGCCAGGCGGATTCCGTGCGTCTGGAAATTGCGGATTTGTCGCTGGCCACGGCGGATCCATTCGGCACCCCGCTGCGGCAGATCAATCTGACGGTGCGCGGCGGCGAAATCGTGGGCATAGCGGGCGTTTCCGGCAACGGCCAGAAGGAATTGCTCGCGGCCATCTCCGGTGAGAGCCTGTGCGATCAGCCGGGGGCCGTTCGCATCTGTGCCGTGAATGCCGGCCGTCTGAATCCGGCAAGGCGCCGCAAGATCGGACTGCGCTTCGTTCCCGAAGAGCGGCTCGGCCGCGGCGCCGTGCCCGCGATGAGCCTCGCCGACAATTGCGTGCTCACCGGCGCCGGCTCGGGACTGGTGCGCCGCGGCCTGCTGAAGCTGCGCGCCGCGCGCGACTTCGCGGGCAAGACGATTGCGCAATTCTCGGTTAAATGCGACGGCGTTTCGGCACCTGCCGAGAGCCTCTCGGGAGGCAATCTGCAGAAATTCATCGTCGGCCGCGAAATCCGGCTGCTGCCGCAGGTGATGCTCGTGGCGCAGCCGACCTGGGGCGTCGACGTGGGCGCCTCCTTGCTGATCCGCCAGGCGCTGATCGATCTGCGCGACGCGGGCACCGCGGTGCTGGTCATCTCCGAGGAACTCGATGAACTGTTCGCCATCTGTGATCGTCTGTCGGTCATGGCGGGCGGGCGGCTGTCGGCGGCCGTGCCCACTGCGGATCTGGCGCCCGAAACCGTGGGATTGTGGATGACCGGCGCATTCGACGCGGCGTCCGCCGCGGATCATCATGTGGCCGCTTAGGGGCGACCCCTGGCCGTTGCGTCTGGAGCGACGTGCGAGCCCGTCGGTGGTCATGCGTTTTGCGTCGGCACCGCTCGCGGTGCTGGCGATGATCGGCATCGGCTTCCTGGCGCTCGGCGCACTTGGCCGCGATCCCGTGGCCGCATTCAAGGTGTTCTTCGTCGAGCCATTCAGCTCGATCTACGGAATTGGTGAATTGCTGCTCAAGGCCACACCGCTGATGCTGTGCGCGCTCGGGCTGGCCGTCGGCTATCGCGCCAACATCTGGAACATCGGTGCGGAGGGTCAATTCACGGCCGGCGCGATCACCGGCGGCGGCGTGGGCATTTACTATGGCGCCGCGCTCGGCATATGGGCGCTGCCGGTTATGTGCATCGCTGGCGTGGCGGGCGGCATGGCCTGGGCCTCGATACCCGCATTCCTCAGAGCGCGCTTTCACACCAGCGAGATCTTCGTCAGTCTGATGCTGGTATACATCGCGCAGCTGTTCCTGTCCTACCTGGTGCATGGCCCCTGGCGTGACCCGGCCGGACAGAATTTCCCGCAGTCCCCGCCGCTGCCCGACAATGCGCTGTTCACGCCGCTGATCGACGGCGCGCGCGTCAACGCAGGCTTTTTGGTGGCGTTGCTGCTCGCGGGTCTGTCCTGGTGGTTCGGTACCGCCACGGCTGCCGGGTTTCGCATGCGCGTGGGAGGTCTGGCGCCCGCCGCGGCGGCCTACGCCGGCATCAGCGAGCGCGCCAATATCTGGCTGGCACTGATGATCGGTGGCGGCGCAGCCGGGCTTGCCGGCATCTTCGAGATCGCCGGCCCGATTGGATTGCTGCAGCCGGTGATTTCGCCGGGCTACGGCTTTGCGGCCATCATCGTCGCCTTCGTCGGGCGGCTGCATCCGGTGGGCATCGTGCTCGCGTCGCTGCTCATGTCGGCGCTCTACCTCGGAGGTGAATCCGCACAGGTCGAACTGCAGCTGCCTTCGTCGGTCAGCGGCATTTTCCAGGCGGCACTGTTGTTCTTCATGCTTGCGGCGGAGCTGTTCATCCAGTTCCGCCTGCGGCGGCTGCGGCAATGACCGCGGCAACCTGGGTTGCCATCACCGCGAGCGCCATCGGTGCCGCAACGCCTCTGATCTACGCAGCCCTCGGCGAGTTGGTGACCGAGCGCGCCGGGGTTTTGAATCTCGGCGTCGAGGGCATGATGCTGGTGGGTGCGATCACCGGTTTCGCCGTCGGCGTGGCCACCGGCAGCTTGCTGCTCGGCTACGCGGCAGCCGCCCTCGCCGGCGCGTCAATGGCGCTGCTGTTCGCGCTGCTCACCCTCAGCCTGCAGACCAACCAGGTCGCCACCGGTCTGGCGCTGACGCTGTTCGGTGTCGGAGTCAGCGCATTCGCCGGGCGCGGCTTCGTCGGCATGCCGATTGCGCGCCTGCCGCAGATTTCCATACCTGTGCTGACCAAGCTGCCGGTGATCGGTGAGCTGCTGTTTCATTACGATGCATTGGTTTATCTGTCGGTTGCGTTGTGCGCGCTGATCGCATGGCTTCTCAAGGCCACGCGAATCGGCCTGCGGCTGCGGGCCGTCGGCGAGGCGCCCGCCGTTGCGCATGCGCTCGGCGAACCGGTCATTCTTATCCGCTACCTGGCGGTGCTGTTCGGCGGTGCGATGAGCGGAATCGCAGGTGCCTACCTGTCCACGGCCGTGACTCCAATGTGGGTCGAGGGCATGAGCGCCGGGCGCGGCTGGATCGCGCTCGCGCTGGTGGTCTTCGGCACCTGGAAACCCTGGCGTGTGCTCGCGGGCGCGTATTTGTTTGGCGCGGTGACCGTCCTGCAGCTATACGCCCAGGGCCTCGGCGTGCACATCCCCAGTGAATTCCTGTCGATGCTGCCCTATGCCGCGACCATCGTGGTGCTGGTGGTGATCTGTCGCGATCCGCGCATGATTCTGCTCAACCGTCCGGCATCGCTCGGCCGCAGCTACCATTCAGGCGGCTGACGCCCGGCAGGTGCCGCTGAGGCATAATGGCGCCGTTGCCCTCGTGGCGGAATTGGTAGACGCAACGGACTTAAAATCCGTTGAGAGCAATCTCATGCCGGTTCGATTCCGGCCGAGGGCACCAGACAAACGGATTCATCGTGTTCAAATTCTTCGAAAATCTGGTCGCCCCCTTTCCCGATGCACCTGCGGCAGAACTGCCGCGCGAATTCTTTCCGTTCATCTGGAGCTGTGCCCGTGGTGCGAGGCGCTACATTGCTGCGATGACGCTGTTCACCGCGGTTATCGGCGTGTTCGAGGCGCTGCTGTTCAGCATGCTGGGTCACGTGGTCGACTGGCTGTCGAAGGTGGCGCCGGCCCGGCTGTGGACCGAACAGCGTGGCCATCTTCTGTTGCTCGCCTGCATACTGGCCGCCAGCAGCCTGCTGATCGCGATGCAGAGCCTGCTCAAGCAGCAGGCGCTGGCCGGAAATTTTGCCATGCGGCTGCGCTGGGTATTCCACCGCAACATGCTCGCCCAGAGCATGAGCTTCTACCAGGACGAGTTTGCGGGCCGCGTCGCAGCCAAGGTCATGCAGACCGCGCTCGCGGTGCGCGACACCTGGATGATCCTCGCCGACATCCTGGTTTTCATCATCATCTACTTCGTCACCATCGTGCTGGTGGTCGGCGGTTTCAATTTGTGGCTGCTGGCGCCCTTTCTGATCTGGCTCGCGACCTATTCGCTCGCAATCCGGTATTTCGTGCCGCGGCTCGCAGCCGTGGCGAAGGCCCAGGCCGACGCGCGCTCTTTGATGACGGGGCGCATCACGGATGCGTACACCAACATCGCCACGGTGAAGCTGTTTTCCCACACCCGGCGCGAAGCCGCCTACGTGCAGGGGGCCATGAGCGAGTTTTTGAAGACGGTATACCGGCAGATGCGCATGGTGACGGGCTTCGAGATCGTCAATCACGCGCTCAGCATGGGCCTGATCGGCAGCACCGCCGGCGTGACCCTGTGGCTGTGGACCCAGGGACGCGTCGGCATCGGGGCGGTAGCGGCCGCCACCGCAATGGCGCTGCGGCTCAACGGCATCTCGCACTGGGTGATGTGGGAAATGGCTTCGCTGTTCGAACAAATCGGCACCGTGCAAGATGGCATCAACACGCTCGCGCGCCGGCGCACCGTGCTCGACCGGCCGGATGCCAAGGCGCTGCAGATCACGCGCGGGGATATCCGCTTCGATCACGTCACCTTTGCATACGGCGCGGACCGGACTTGCGCGCCGGTGATCGACAACCTCAATCTGCACGTGCGGCCGGGAGAGAAAATCGGGCTGGTCGGGCGTTCCGGCGCCGGCAAGAGCACCATCGTGAACCTGCTGCTGCGCTTCTACGACATAGCCCAGGGCCGTGTGCTGATCGACGGCCAGGACATTGCGCTGGTGACGCAGGACAGCCTGCGATCGCAAATCGGCATGGTGACCCAGGACACATCGCTGCTGCACCGCTCGGTCCGCGACAACATTCTTTACGGCCGCCCTGACGCCGGTGAAATGGAGATGGTGTCGGCGGCGAAGCGCGCCGAGGCGCACGAGTTCATTCTGGCGCTGGCGGATCCCGACGGCCGCAAGGGCTACCTCTCGCATGTCGGGGAGCGCGGGGTCAAGCTGAGCGGCGGCCAGCGCCAGCGAATCGCGATCGCACGCGTGCTGCTCAAGAATGCGCCGATACTTCTGCTCGATGAAGCGACGAGCGCCCTTGACAGCGAGGTGGAGGCGGCGATCCAGCAAAGCCTGTATCGCCTGATGGAGGGCAAGACCGTGCTCGCGATCGCGCATCGGCTGTCGACCATCGCGGCCATGGACCGGCTCATCGTGCTCGATGGCGGCCGCATCGTGGAGGAGGGCGATCATCGCCGGCTGCTCGCCAAGGGCGGTCTGTACGCCCGCTTGTGGGCGCATCAGAGCGGCGGCTTCCTCGGTGAGGTCGCCGATGACGGCGAACCCCTGCCGATTCGAGCCCGGCCGGTTTAGATTTCCGCGGCGACCTTGATGGGGAAACATCGCGCTTGCCGTTTTCGCGTGTCGCGTCATGCGCCGATCATACATACTCGTCAACCTTCGGCATAAACGGAAGGTGATCAATGCAGCGCCATAGGCGGGGATTCCTGCTGGTTTCGGCATCCGCCATTGCGTGGAGCACGGCCGGGCTGTTCACCCGGATCATTCACCTCGATGCCTGGTCCATGCTGGCCTGGCGCGGACTTTTTGGTGCCGCCGGACTCGCCGCCGTGTTGGCGGGCGGTCGGGGGGCGGCCTGGCGAGACCTGATGAGACTGGGTCGGTGGGGATGGGTGTTCGTGCTGCAGTCCGCGGCCGGCATGATCTTTTTCATCACGGCGCTGCGAACCACGACGGTGGCCCACGTCGCCGTGATCTACGCCACCGTGCCTTTTTTCGCCGCCGGGCTGGGTTGGCTGGTGCTGCGCGAGAAGCCGACGGGCCGGGCCGTGGCCGCCAGCCTGGTGGCGCTCGCGGGGGTGGCCCTGATGGTGGGAATCGGGCGCGAGGGCGGGATCCTAGGCGATGTGCTGGCGCTGGGCATGACCCTAACGATGGCGGTCGCCATGGTGGTCGCACGGCATTTTCGTGATATGCCCTTTCTCCCCGCGGCCTGTCTTGCGTCACTGATCAGCGGAGTGTTGTCCTGGCCATTCGGCCAGCCGCGGGCAGTAACCGGCCAGGATCTGCTGCTGCTGGCGATGTTCGGACTGGTGACGTTCGCCGTGGGACTGCCGCTGTTCACCCTCGGCGCACGGCTGCTGCCGGCCATCGAGACCGCCCTGATCGGTTCATTGGAAGCGCCGCTGGCACCCCTGTGGGTATGGCTGCTGTTCAACGAGACCCCGGCGGCAGCCACGATCGGCGGCGGCCTGATGGTGGTGGCGGCGGTGATCCTCTATCTGGCCGCGCCGCAGACCCTGCGGGGCGCCGCGCCGGCGCAAAAATAGCCTCAGGCGGCGGGCGCAGGTTCCACGGGGACCGCGACCTGCGGCATGACATAGGTTGCGCCATACAGGCGATCGATCTCCTCGGCGGCCACGGGTCTGCTGAACAGGTAACCCTGCATGTCGTGGCATCCCATGTCCCGCAGGCGCCGCCGCTGATCGTGCGTCTCGACCCCTTCGGCGATGACCGACAGTTTGAATGCCTTGGCCAGACGCACTATCGCGTCGATGACTGCGTTGCTTTCGGCATCTGCCTCGGTGCCCAGATTGGAGATGAAGGAACGGTCGATCTTGATCTTGGTGATCGGATAGCGCTGCAGATAACTCAGGCTCGAATAGCCGGTGAGGAAATCATCCAGTGCCAGGGAGAAACCGAGGTTGCGCAATTGTTTCAGCATGTCGTGGACGTCGGGGTCATCCCCCATGAGGACGCCCTCGGTGATCTCCAATTCGATTTTCACCATGTCCACGTCAACCTCGCGCACCAACTCGGTCACCTTGGACACGAAGTCGCGCATGCGCAGCTGTTTGGCCGACACGTTCACCGCAACGCTGAGATTCGGCCAGCGCTTGTTGTCCTCGAAGGCCCGGCGCAGCGTGTACATGCCCAGATCGATGATCAGCCCGCATTCCTCGGCAACGGGCACGAATACCGACGGCGGCACGTCGCCGCGGGTGGGATGGCGCCAGCGGGCCAGTGCCTCAACGCCGGTCATGCCGTCGCTGTCGTTGATCTGCGGCTGATAGGCCAGATAAATGGACTCGTTGGCCAGCGCGTCGCGCAGATCACGCTCGAGCGCGCGGCGTGCCTTCATGGCAACGTCCATTTCAGCGTCGAAGTAGCAGAACTGACCCTTGCCGGCCTGCTTGGCGCGGTACAGGGCCAGGTCCGCCTGACGCAGTGTTTCGGCGGCCTGCAGATTGGAGTCGGAAATCACGGAAATGCCCACCGAGCATCCCGAAAAGACGCGTCCGGCGCGCAGATCGAAGGGCTGCGCCATGGCGGCGGTCACACGCGCCGCCAGAGCGGAACTGGCCGCCAGCGTGGCGCGCGGCTGGATGATGGCGAATTCATCGCCGGACAGCCGCGCGAAGGTGTCCGATGAGCGGCACAGGCCGCCGATGCGGACCGCTGCCTTGCGGATGAGTTCGTCGCCCACGTGATGCCCGAAGGTGTCGTTGATCTCCTTGAGCCGGTCCAGATCCAGGCAGTGAACCGCCAGAACTTCGCTGCTTCTGTGCATCTGTTTGAGTGCCGTCCCGAGCCGGTCGAAGAACAGGACTCGATTGGGCAGGCCGGTCAGGGAATCGTGATACGCAAGATGCGCCGCGCGCGCTTCGCTGGCGATGAGCCCGGCCGCCATTCTCAATCCCCGCCGGTAGAACATGAGCACGCCCACGGCCAGGCATACCAGCATGCCGAGCACAGGCAGGCCGAGTTTGTGCATCATGCCGTGTCCGGGATTCTGCGGTGTCCAGGTCAGCAGGGCGATGGGTTCCCCATGCTGGTCCTTGATGTCCACGTGTGCCAGATTCGAATCCGGCGGATGGGTGCCCGTCTGCAGGCGCAGATTCTTGAGCAGGAACCGGTCCGCGAAGTTGCGGATGAAGGCGGGATCCAAGGGCATCGCGGTGAGCAAGATGGGGGCGCGCGCCGCCAGCGGCGTCACCGTGCCGAAGTCCGGCTGCACCAGGGTTCCCGTGAGGATGAACAGGCCGCCGCCGACCTTTGCCAGGGTGCTGGCCTGAATGGTGGCCGACTGCATCCGGCCATCGTGCTTCGGCCGGGTCAGCGCACCGCGTTTTGCCTCGGCATTGCGCACCGAGGTGATCAATGCGGCCGCTTCGCCGGCGTAACGCTCGTACAGATGAGTGTCCACCGGGCGCCCGTGATCAGCGGCGAATATCGGGTGTTCGGCGGAGTCGAGGACGAGGGTCGCCTCGAAGCCGTGGGTCTGGCTGAAGAACGCGCCGATGTTTTCGGCGGCCCACTGCGGATCGAATGCATTCTCCAGGTGGCTGACGGCGGCGTCCCACACCACCTGCGACGCGGCCGCGTCGGCCACCTCTTTGATGCGGCTGCCGATGCCGTTTTCCACGACATTCTGTTCGCGGCGCATCGAATCGACGTCGAGTTCGCCCACCAGCGCCACCGCGACGACGGCCACCAGGGCGACGGCGAATACCGCGAACAACGCCAGGGGCCAGAAGAAGTTCGCTTTGGGGTTCATCCGTGACACGCGGGGTTATGTCATGTCCATGGGACGCCGTCAGGCGCGCGCTTGCGGTTCTAACGGCAAGTGTCCGGCGAACTTGAGCGCCGCACTGCCGGTATGGGCGGCGCATTGCCTTTAAATCACCCGCGACATCTGCGGCTGGGCCACGGCGGGGTCCACGTACGCATCGAATGCCATGGCCACATTTCGCATCAGCAGACGGCCCCGTGCCGTCAGGCTGATGCGCGTCTCGTCACGATCGATGAGCCCGTCGGACTGCAGGGTGCGAAGGCGGGGCAGTGCGGCGTCGAAGTAGCGGTCGAACTCGATGCCGAATCGCCGCTCGGTCGCCGGCAGGTCGATGATCCCATGGCACATGATCTGCTGGATGACGTCTTTGCGCAGCATATCGTCCTCGCTCATGACCACGCCGCGATGCGCGGGGAGTCTGCCGGCATCGACCGCCTCGCCGTACTTTGCCAGCGTCTTCTCATTCTGGATGTACAACTCGCCCACCTGCCCGATGGCGCTCACCCCCAGGCTGACCAGATCGCGGCTGGCATGGGTGGTGTACCCTTGAAAGCTGCGTTGCAACGTCCCGTTCTTCTGAGCCTGCGCGAGACCGTCGGCCGGCAGCGCGAAATGATCCATGCCGATGTATACGTAGCCGGCGGCGGTGAGCCGGTTGACCGCCAGTTGCAGCAGCGCGAGACGGGTCGCGGCGTCCGGCAGTTCGGAACGAATAATCTGCCGCTGTGCCTTGAATATCTGCGGCATGTGCGCGTAGCCGTAAACCGCCAGACGGTCTGGCCGCATTTCCGCCACGCGCTCGAGAGTCGCCGCGAAGGTCGAAGTCGACTGCCTCGGCAAACCGTAGATCAAATCGAAATTGATCGATCCGAAGCCGAAGCCGCGGGCGAGTTCCAGCAGATCGCCGACCAGGTCGGGGGGCTGTACGCGATTGATCGCATGCTGCACGTCGGGATCGAAGTCTTGAACGCCGAGGCTGATCCGATTGAAACCCAGCGAGCGGATCTGGCGCAGGAACGCGGTGTCGACGGTGCGCGGATCTATCTCGATGGAATAATCCCGGGCCGCCGAGTCGGTGAGCTGAAAGTTCCGGGCCAGCGCGTCGATGAGTCCCGACAGCCGATGCGGCGGCAAAAACGTGGGTGTGCCGCCGCCGAAGTGCAGCTGTTCGACCGGGCGCGTGCGGTCGAAGTATTCGCCGCGCATCGAGATCTCGGCGGTCAGCTGCCGCCAGTACTCGTCGGCGCGTCCCATCTGCCGGGTCACCACCTTGTTGCAGCCGCAATAGAAGCACGGGCTGGAACAAAAGGGGATGTGCACGTAGATCGAGAGGGGACTGCGTTCCTGCGCTCCACGGCTGCACCGCACGGTGCGCTCGTAGAGGTCGGGCGCCAGCCCTTCGCGAAACTGCACGGCCGTGGGATACGAGGTGTAGCGCGGCCCATCGCGATCGTAGCGGCGCATCAAATCAGGGTCGAAACAAACGTTACTCATCGAACGGCTCCCGGCTCGCGGCGTGGCAACAAGTTTCAACGAACTCAACGGCATGGATATATGTAATTCCACCTAGCACGCCTGGATTTCTGCCTATTTCGACCGCGCATGGAAGTTTTTAGCATTGCGGCGTGGGGCATTCCTAAAACTTTCCCGAGGTCCAACGACATGCAGAGCGCGCCAGCATCCGCGCAGGGTATCCCTGTGGCCTATAACGACACCGTGGTTCGCCAGTTCGCGATCATGACCATCATCTGGGGCATCGTCGGGATGGCGGTCGGGGTTTTCATCGCCGCGGAGTTGATCTGGCCGACGCTGAATTTCGACCTGCCATGGCTGAGCTACGGACGACTACGGCCGCTGCACACGAACGCGGTGATCTTCGCCTTCGGGGGCTGCGCTCTGTTCGCGAGTTCGTATTACATCGTGCAGCGCACCTGCCACGTGCGGCTGATTTCCGACAAGCTCGCCGCGTTCACCTTCTGGGGGTGGCAATTGGTGATCCTGCTCGCGGCCATCACGCTGCCGCTCGGCATCACGCAGGGCAAGGAATATGCCGAGCTCGAGTGGCCGATCGACCTGCTGATTGCCGTGATCTGGGTGGTCTACGCGTTCGTATTCTTCGGCACACTGGCCATCCGCAAGGTCAGGCACATCTACGTTGCCAATTGGTTCTTTGCCGCCTACATCATCACGATCGCCGTTCTGCACATCATGAACAATCTGGCGATCCCGGTGTCCCTGACCAAGTCCTATGTCATCTATTCGGGCGTGGTCGACGCCATGGTGGAGTGGTGGTACGGTCACAATGCCGTGGGTTTCTTTCTGACGGCGGCCTTCCTCGGCATGATGTATTACTTCGTGCCCAAGCAGGCGGGGCGGCCCATCTACTCGTACCGGCTGTCGGTTGTGCACTTCTGGGCGCTCATTTCCATATACATGTGGGCCGGCCCGCATCATCTGCACTACACGACGCTGCCCGACTGGGCACAGTCGCTGGGCATGGTGTTTTCGGTGATCCTGCTGGCGCCGTCCTGGGGCGGAATGATCAACGGCATCATGACGCTTTCCGGCGCCTGGTACAAATTGCGCACCGATCCGATCCTCAAGTTCCTGATTGTTTCGCTGTCCTTCTACGGCATGTCGACCTTCGAGGGGCCGATGATGTCGATCAAGACCGTCAACGCGTTGTCCCACAACACGGACTGGACCATCGGTCACGTGCACTCGGGGGCCCTCGGCTGGGTGGCCTTCATGACCATCGGTTCGATGTACTCGCTGATTCCCAAGCTCTTCGGCCGCAAGGAGATGTGGAACATCCGCCTCATCGACGTGCACTTCTGGATCGCGACCATCGGCGTCGTGCTGTACGTGACATCCATGTGGATCGCGGGCGTGATGCAGGGACTCATGTGGCGCGCCACCAATCCTGACGGCACATTGACCTACACGTTCGTGGAATCGCTGAAGGCGACCTATCCCTTCTACGAGGTCCGCCTGGCCGGCGGCCTGCTGTTCCTGATCGGCATGTTCATCATGCTCTACAACGTGATCAAGACCGTGACGGCGTCCGATGCGAGCACGGATTCGATCGCCATACCCGCGCCGGTTTGAATTCGAGGCGGAGACTATAGATGAATCACGAAATGGTGGAAACGAAGGCGTGGCTGATGGGAACCCTGATTGCCATCGTCATCAGCGTCGGCGGCCTGGTGGAGATCGTGCCGCTGTACTTCCAGGCATCGGTGATAGCGCCCGCACCGGGAATCAAGCCCTACCCACCGCTGGAACTTGCCGGCCGGGATGTCTATGTGCGCGAGGGCTGCTACCTGTGCCACACGCAGATGGTGCGGCCGCTGCAGGCGGAAACCGAGCGCTACGGCCACTACTCCCTGGCGGGGGAGGCGGTATACGACCATCCCTTCCAATTCGGCTCGAAGCGCACCGGACCCGATCTGGCGCGGGTCGGCGGACGATATTCGGATCAATGGCATCGCATCCATCTGAACAATCCGCGCGACGTGGTGCCCGAGTCCAACATGCCCGGCTTCACCTGGCTGGCGAAGGCCGGCGTCGACGGGCAGGAGGTCGCCGCCAAGATGCGCGCACTGCGCAGCATCGGGACCCCGTACACGGATGAAGAAATCAGCGCCGCGGCCGCGCAGGTCGCCGGACACAACGAATTGGATGCGCTGATCGCCTATTTGCAAGGGTTGAAATTTCACGGAGATACAACACCATGATCGGCATCGTGCGTGGCGTGATCACGCTGGTTCTCATGCTTCTCTTCGTCGCCCTCACGCTGTGGGCGTGGAGCGGCCGCCGCAAAAAGCTGTTCGATGCCATGGCGCGCCTGCCCATCGAGGAGGATGTGCCGGCGCCGGGGAGCAAGCTGCCATGAGCCAACGATTGGGGATCGTGATTGCCGTCGTGGTGCTGGCGAACATCGCCGGAGCGGTGTGGCTCATGTGGTGGACGACGCGCGGCAGCACGAAGCAGGCGGCGGGCGAGACCACCCATGTCTGGGACGGGGATCTGACGGAGTACAACAATCCCCTGCCGCGCTGGTGGCTGTGGCTGTTCATACTGACCATCGTGTTCGGGCTCGGGTATCTGGTGGTGTTTCCCGGTCTGGGCGGCTTTCGCGGCATTGCGCATTGGACCGAGGTGTCGCAGTGGCAGGCCGAGGAGCAGACCGCGCATCAGGCTTTCGAACAGCGGTTTGCACCCCTCGCGGGAATGAGCCTGGAGGATCTGTCGCAGGATCCGGGTGCGATGACCACGGCGAAGAATCTGTTCGCGCTCAATTGCTCCGCCTGCCACGGCTCCGATGCGCGTGGCGCCAAGGGGTTTCCGAACCTGACCGATGCGGATTGGCTGTGGGGCGGCAGTCCGCAGGCCATCTATCTGACCATTGCGCAGGGCCGGGACGGACTGATGCCGGCCTGGGGGCCGGTGCTCGGGCCGCAGGGTGTCGAGCAGCTGGTGGCGTACGTGGAAACCCTGAGCGGGCGCGCCGCGCCTGCGCAATTGGCGGAGGCCGGCAAGGCGCAATTCCTGACCCTGTGTTCCGGCTGCCATGGCGCGGACGGCAGGGGCAATCTGGCGCTCGGCGCGCCCAATTTGACCGATGACATCTGGCTGCATGGCGGCTCGGAGGGTGACATTCGCGTTTCGATCAACGCCGGCAGAACCAATCACATGCCGGGCCAGCTCGAGCGCCTCGGCGAAACCCAGGTACGGCTGCTCGCCGCCTATGTTTACAGCCTGTCGCCGCACACCGCGGCCGCCGCGCCGCCGGCGGCTGGCGCGGTATCGCCGTAGTCATGGAGGCCGAGGATCAGCCGCCGCCGCTGGAATGGTCTGCTCTTCGGGAAGGCATTGCGGTGAGCGTGTGGACGTCGTTTCTGGCCGCCTCGGCGGAAACCATGGTTTTCTTCGCCTACTTCGACCCGATGCTGCTCGGTTCGGATGAATTGCCGCCGACCTGGCTTGCCCTGCGGCCGGTCGCCTATGCGGCCGGTTTCTTCTTTTTCTGGGCCTTCACCTTGTCGGCCGCCGCCCTGACGGCCTATATGCTCAGATCACGGCCGCACTCGTGACGGCACCCGTGGCCGCGGCGGATGATTCGCTATACGCCGCTCATCAAAAGCTCTATCCCCGCGAGGTCGGCGGGCGTTTCGCGCGGCTGCGCATCCTCGCGGTGGCCGGCCTGCTCGGCGTGTTCTATGGGCTGCCCTGGGTGCGATGGGATGGCCGACAGGCCGTGCTGTTCGACCTGCCGGCGCGCAAATTCTACATCTTCGGCCTGACCTTCTTCCCGCAGGATTTCTATCTGCTCACGTGGCTGCTGATCATTGCGGCGCTGTCCCTGTTTTTTTTTACGGCGGTGGGCGGCCGATTGTGGTGCGGTTATGCCTGCCCGCAGACCGTTTGGACCGAGGTGTTCGTGTGGATGGAACGGCTCACGGAGGGCAAGTGGGCACGGCGCATCAAGCTCGACAAGGGGCCGTGGACGGCGCAAAAACTGCTGCGCAAGGCCGCCAAGCAGATCCTCTGGGTCTCCTTTGCGGTCTTCACCGGCTTCAGCTTCGTCGGATTCTTCGTGCCGGTCCACGAACTCGCGGCGGGGGTCGCGGCGCTGAAATTGAGCTCCTGGGAATGGTACTGGATCCTGTTCTACGGTTTCGCGACCTATGGGAACGCGGGCTACCTGCGTGAGCAGGTGTGCAAGTACATGTGTCCCTACGCGCGATTTCAGAGCGCCATGTTCGACCGCAACACCCTGATCATCTCCTACGACGCGCAGCGCGGCGAGCCACGTGGATCGCGCGGCCGCGACGCGGCCCTCCGGCCCCCCGGCCTCGGCGACTGCATCGACTGCACGCTGTGCGTCCAGGCCTGCCCGACGGGCATCGACATCCGCAAGGGACTCCAATACGAATGCATCGCCTGTGCCGCCTGCATCGACGCCTGCGATGAGGTCATGGACAAGGTCGGCTCGCCGCGCGGGCTGGTGCGCTATGCCACCCAGGCCGAAATCGACGGCAAGCCAACCCGCATCGCCAGACCAAGAATACTCGTGTACGCGTCGCTGTTGTGCCTGCTGGTGGTGGGATTCGCCTTCGCGGTGTCGCACCGCATGCCGCTCGATGTGGACGTGTTGCGGGACCGCAATGCGCTGTATCGCGAGCTCAATGACGGCCGGATCGAAAACGTCTACAGCATCCGCATCATCAACAAGGATCAGCAGGCCCACGAATTCAAGCTGTCGGCGTCGAATCTGCCGAACGCGGTGGTCGACAGCGATTCGCCGACCCAGTTCGTCAATGCCGAGGAAGTGAAGACCGTGGTGGCGCGCGTGCGCGTTCCGGGCGGTCAGGAGCATGGCGGCCGCAATTTCCTGATCTCGGCCCAGGCGGTGGACGAGCCGCGCATCCGGGTGACGAGCCGCGCCCGATTTTTCGCCGAACCGTAAAATTTTGCAACGGAGAAGGACAATGCCCACTCAAGCGCAGAGCAAATCCTGGTACCACTATCCGATCATGTGGCTGGTGATAGCCCCACCGGTGGCATCGGTGATCGCCGGGGTGATCACCATGGTGCTGATACTGCAGAATCCGGAGGCCGACGTGCGCACGCCGCACGCGGACAAGGCGATCGAGCGGGGACACCCGTCGAATTCCGTCGTGCCGCCGGCGGAATGAGCGCATGACCGCACCCTCCGAGTGCTTCCACTGCGGCGAGCCCCTGGCGGGCCGCGCGGTGCAGTGGGTGCGGCTGGGCGATGCGGAAGTCGCCCTATGCTGCCCGGGATGCCGGGCGGCGCTGCAGCTGATCGCCGGCCTGGGCCTCGAGGATTTCTACCGGTTCCGCACCGCACCGTCGGTCAGGCCGACGGAAATAGGTGAATGGCTTGCTTATGACGAGCCTGCGGTGATTGCATCGCTGTGCCGGCAGGAGCCTGACGGGCGTGCCGTCATCCTGCTGATCGACGGTCTGACCTGTGCCGCGTGCAGCTGGCTCATCGGTCGCGCCTTGCAGCGCATCGACGGCGTGGTGCGCACCAGCGTGAATACGGCGAGCGGCCGCGCCCAGGTGGTGTGGAATCCGGACCGGGTCGCCCTGTCGCGGGTGCTGCGCGCCATTGCCGAACTCGGCTACCGGCCGCACCCCGTGACGCCGGAGAGCTCCCACCTGCAGGTGCGCGACGAGCGGCGCGCGATCCTGAAACGGCTGGCCGTCGCGGGACTCGGCATGATGCAGGTGATGATGTTCGCCGTGGCCATGTATTCCGGGGATTTCAACGGCATGGATGAGGCCATCAGGGCGTATCTGCGCATCGTCAGCCTGCTGGTTGCCACGCCCGTGATGTTGTACGCAGGCTGGCCGTTCCTCAAGGGCGCGGCCCAGGCGCTGCGCTCGCGCAGCATCACCATGGACGTGCCCGTCAGCGTCGGCCTGCTGCTCGCGTACGGCGCCAGCGTGATCAACACCTGGCGGCACGCCGGACAGGTCTATTTCGATTCGGTCACGATGTTCATCTTCTTTCTGAGCATAGCCCGCTATGTGGAGATGATTGCGCGCCATCAAAGCGTCGGGGTGACCGATTCACTGAGCCGCCTGTTGCCGGTGACCGCGCACCGCCTGGCGCCCGCCGAGGCGGGTGCCATCCAGGACGTGACCGTCGGGCAGCTCGCGGTCGCGGACCGCTTGCTGGTGCGCACCGGGGAGGTCGTGCCCGCCGACGGGGAGATCACGCTCGGGGCGACCCGCGTCGACGAATCCATGCTGACCGGCGAATCGACACCGGTGAGCCGCGCCGTCGGCGATCGCGTCGCGGCGGGCACCATCAACCTCGATGCGCCGCTGCGCATGCGCATCACGGCGGTTGGGCCTGCGACGCTGCTTGCCAGCATCGTGGCGCTGCTCAATCGCGCGCAGGCGGAGCGGCCGCGCGTCACGCGGGCGGCCGACCTGACCGCAAGCCGCTTCCTGGCGCGGGTGCTGATCGGTGCCGCGCTGGTCTGTGTGTTCTGGTTGGCGGTCGATCCGGACCGGGCGTTCGCCGCCACGCTGGCGGTGCTGGTCGTGGCCTGTCCCTGTGCCTTGTCCCTGGCGACCTTGGTGGCGGTGGCGAGCGCCAACGCGGCATTGGCGAGGCGCGGCGTGCTGGTGACGCATGCGGATGCGGTGGAGGGTCTGGCCAGGGCCACGTGCGTCGTGTTCGACAAGACCGGCACGCTGACCCAAGGCACCGTGACCATCGGCCGCTGCATGCCGCGTGCGGAACTGCCGGCGCACGAATGCCTGGCGATCGCAGCCTCGCTGGAGGCGGCGTCCGAGCATCCGATCGCTCGGGCCTTCAGCGGCGCGGTTGCGCGATCGGTCGCATCCGACGTGCGGATCGTCGCCGGCGCGGGCATCGAAGGCGTGGTCGAGGGTGCCAGGTACCGGATCGGCACACGCGCCTTCGCGGCGGCCGGCGGCGCAGAGGCCGGCACCGCGGCTGAGGACATCGCGGCGAAAGCCGATGACGATGCGGCGATCGTGCTCGGCAAAGCCGGGGTCGAGCTGGCGGCCTTCACTCTCGGCGACGCTGCGCGCGCCGAAAGCGCACGCACAGTCGCGTTGCTGGAAGAACAGGGCCTCGAAGTGCAGATCCTGAGCGGTGATTCGGCGGAGGCGGTCGGCCGCCTCGCGCGGCAATGCGGAATCAGCCGCTATCGCGCACGGCAATCCCCGATGGACAAGCTCGAGCATATCCGCGCACTCGCCGCGCGGGGTGAATTCGTCGCCATGGTCGGCGATGGCATCAATGATGCGCCGGTGCTCGGCGGCTCCGGCGTGTCGATCGCCATGGGGCGCGGATCGGCCTTGGCGCTCGCGAGCGCCGACCTGATCCTGATGGGCGATTCGCTCGATGCGCTGCCCGGTGCCTTCCTCCTCGCGCGGCGTGCGCAGCGCATCATCAAGCAGAATCTGGTGTGGGCGGCGGGCTACAATTTGACCGCCATGCCGCTCGCCGCCATGGGTTGGGTGCCGCCGTGGCTTGCGGCCATCGGCATGTCGTTGAGCTCGATCCTGGTCGTGCTCAATTCAATGCGGGTGATGCGCCGGCCGGCGCCCACCGCCGCGCCGGCCGCAACGGAGCCGGCGGCCGCGCTTGTCGGGAGATCTTCATCATGAGCATCGTGTTCGTTCTCATCCCGCTCAGTCTGGTGCTGGTGGGATTCGCGGTTTGGGCGTTTTTCTGGGCGGTGGGCGCGGGGCAGTTCGACGAGCTGGATTCGCCGGCCTGGGAAATCCTCACCGACGACGACAGCAAGCCCCCCCAGCCTCCCGCCGGCGGGAGCGCGCCGCCGTGATGCACATGCATCACCAGCTGGCCGCGGCGGGTCCCCTGCCGCTCGCGGCGGCCTTCGTGGCCGGGATCGCCGCGAGTGTGCACTGCGTGGCCATGTGCGGCGGCATCGCCGGTGCCCTCGGCATGCGCGCGCGGCATAGCGGGGTCCGGCGGTCGGCGGCATTCGGACATGCCGTCATCCACCAGTTCGGGCGCATCGGCAGCTATGCCGTCGCCGGCGCGAATTGCGGGGCATTCGGCGGCGCAATGGCTGCGCTGTTCGATACGGAGCGCCTGGCGCTGGTGTTGCGGGCCGCCGCCGGCGCGCTGCTCATCGGCATGGCGCTTCGCGTCCTGTTCGGCTGGCGACTGTTGGGCGGCCTCGAACGGCTGGGCGCCGCACTGTGGAGACGCTTCGCGCCGATCGCGCGATCCATACCCTCGCGTGGGCTCGCCGGATCGCTGCTGCTCGGTGCCCTGTGGGGCTGGCTGCCCTGCGGTCTCGTTTATTCAATGCTGGTGTTCGCGGCGCTCGCGGGCGGCGCCGCCAAAGGCGCCTCCACCATGCTGCTGTACGGACTGGGCACGCTACCCGCCATGTTCGGCGGCAGTCTGGCCGGCGCGCAGATCTGGCGCCACGCCCTGGCGCGCCAATGGCATGCCGCCGCCGGAGCGCTGCTGCTGGTGTTCGGGGTGATCACGGTGCTCGGACCGCTGCAGCATCTGCATCCTTGATGCTCAGGCTCACCCGCGAACGGAGACCGGGGCGTCCGGCCAGCGGTTCGGCGTGCGCTGCGGATCGGATTGCGCGGTGTTGACGAACAGCAGGTCGCAAAGCGTCAATCTCAGCAGATGCTCGAGAAGGCCGCGTTCTTGGACGTCCCCGGGGGCATCCGCGGCGCCGATGGCAAGCAGATCATAGTCCTGCTGCGCGACGAAGCGCGGCAGGGCGTCCCCCGCGTGCCCGGCGATGGTATGCAAGCGCTGCGCCGCAATCGTGAGCTGGCGGCCCAGCCCCTGCAGGCGCCAATCCTCGGATGGTTCCCCCTGCGCGTCCGGGGCTTGAACGCGGATCAGATCCAACTGCGCGTCACAGGCGAGGCGCAACGACTCGCCGATCTGCGCGACGGCCAGCGGCTGACCCGAACTGCGCCGGTTCATGAAATCGACGGCCGCAGCGAATCGCGGCTTGGGGTGCCAGGGCTCGCCGCGGGTCAGCAGCAGTGGTGCTCGAGAATTGCGGATGAGATCCCACGCAGGCCGTGCGTCAACCAGCCCATCATGCACCCGACTCACACTCTTGATCACCATCGCGCAGGAATTGGATTGCAGCTTGCGAAGAACGTGCTCGGCCACCGTGCCTTCGAAAGCGGCGTTCGTTGTAATTTCGATGTCCGGCGCTATGATGTAGTTGCGCAAGGAGAACAAGTAGTCCCGGGCGTCCTTCGAAACGCTCGACAGCGCGGTGGACGACGGCCGCATCGAGGGACCCGCGATGTCGCAGAACATGATGTCGAGGCGCGCATGCAGGTAGCGCGCAAGCATGAGCGCGCGGCTGACGCTGCGATGGATGGCGTCTTCGCGCTCGATCACCAACAGAATCGAAGTCTTCTGCATCGTTGCGCAAACTACGCGTCGATGGCAAGGGTCACAATGCGCAGAACCATCCCGGCCATCGGTAGATGTACCTATGCGGCGGCCGCCGTCGCGGCAGGGGCCGGGACCGGATCATGAACGATACCGGCCCGGCATCCGAACTGAGCGCGCTGCTCGATGCAACGGTGGATGCGGTGATCCTGATCGACAGTCGCGGTTGCATCGAAGTGTTCAATCAGGCCGCGGAGCGGCTCTACGGCTATGCGGCAGCCGAGGTGCTGGGCCGCAACGTCAATTTGCTGATGGCCGACAAGGATCGAAATAATCACGATGCCTACATGGAGCGCTACGAGCGCACCGGTGTCGCACACATCATCGGCATCGGACGCGAGGTGGAGAATCGCCGCAAGGACGGTTCGGTGTTCCCGGGGTTTCTCTCCGTGGGACGCATCGCGAAAACCCATCCGCCGCGTTATGTCGGCTTCGTGCACGATCTGACGCTGCGTCATCAGGCGCTCGCCGCGGTGGTGCGAGAACGGGACCGCGCCAATCGCTATCTGGAGGCCGTGCAGGCCGTCCTCGTCGTGCTCGACCCGAACCGCCGTGTCACCCTGGTCAACCGCAAGGGCTGCGAGGTCCTGGACGCGGAGGAAAGGACGCTGCTCGGAGCGGAGTGGTTCGAGGCGGTGGTGCCGGCGGAGGAGCGGGCGGGTGCATCGGCGCAATTTCACGCATTCCTCGAGCGGCACGCGCAGGGTCCGGTGTACGACGAGTACCGTGTTTGCAGGCCGGGCGGGGAGATGCGCACCATCGCCTGGCGGTATGTGGCGATCGCGGATGCCGTCGGCGCCGTGACCGGGGTGCTGTGTTCGGGCGACGATGTCACGGATGCGCGTCGTGCGGAGGCGGATGCGCGTCAGGCGCACGAACGCATAACCCATGTCTCGCGCCTGGCGACCATGGGCGAAATGGCCTCCGGCATCTCCCACGAAATCAATCAGCCCCTGTCCGCCATCACCACCTATGCGCAGGCCGCCCGTCGTCTGCTGCAGGCCGACCAGTCGCACAACGAAGCGGTTCGCGAGGCGCTTGAACAGATCGCCGCGCAGGCGCTGCGCGCCGGGGAGATCATCAGGCGGCTGCGCAGCCTGGTGCGCAGCCGCGAGACCCAGCGCGAACCGGTGCAAATCAACGTGCTCATCGAGGAACTCGGACCGCTCACGCGCGCCGATGCCCGGATGAACGACGTGCGCATCAGCCTCGATCTCGGCGCCGATCTGCTCTGGGTCGACATCGACCCGATACAGATCCAGCAGGTGCTGCTCAATCTGGTTCGAAACGCCGTTCAGGCGGTTGATTGCCGGGAACACGGCAAACGCGAAATCGTCATCCATACTGAAATGCACGGTGAAGATCAGCTGGAGGTGCGGGTGTGCGACAACGGCTCGGGCGTGTCGGCCGAGTTTCTGCCCAGGCTCTTCACGCAGTTCGCAACCACCAAAAGCGACGGCACCGGCTTGGGCCTGGCGATCAGCCGGAGTATCATCGAGGCTCATCGGGGCAAGATCGAATACCAGCCGAACGTCCCCGAGGGTTCTTGTTTTTTATTTCGGCTGCCGGTAATTCAGGAAACTCGATCGTGAAAATGGCTCCGCCAACGGTATTCGTGATCGATGACGACGATGCCGTACGCGGATCGCTCAAGTTGTTGTTCAAGTCGATCAATCTGCCGGTCGGCGTGTTCGCCTCCGCGCAGGAATTCCTGCCGCGCTACTCGGCGGACCAACCAGGCTGTCTGGTCGTCGATGTGCGCATGCCGGGCATGAGCGGCCTGGAGCTGCAACAGCAGCTCAATCTGCGCGGCGCAATGATCCCCGTCATCTTCATCACCGGTCACGGCGACATATCCATGGCCGTGGAGGCGATGCAGCATGGTGCCTTCGATTTTCTGTCAAAGCCTTTCCGCGACCAGGATCTGATCGATCGGGTGCAGCGGGCGCTCGAAAAAGATGCCGTCAACCGCCGGGCCTTCGGGCGCAGCGACAGCATTCGCGAACGCCTGCAGTCGCTCACGCCGCGGGAACGCGAGGTGCTCGAACTGGTGACCAACGGCAAGCCGAACAAGGTGGTGGCGGCCGATCTCGGTGTCAGCCAGCGCACGGTGGAGATCCACCGCGCCCGAGTCATGGAAAAGATGCAGGCCAACTCCCTGGCGCAACTGGTGCGCATGACCCTTGCGCTCAGTGGTGAAAGCGGTGCGCGGCAGGGTCACAGCGATTCCAGATAGGTCACCACGGCCTGCATCTGGTCCTTGGTCAGGTTTTTGACCACTCCGTGCATCACCGGTGCCGTACGCAGCACGCTTTGAATCACCAGCAGTTGTTTCAGCAGGTACGGCGAATGCTGTCCCGCGAGACGCGGAAATGTCGCCATGCCTTCAGCATGCGCGCCGTGGCATGAGGCGCAGGGCGGAATGCCCTGGGCGGCCACACCTTCCTCGAACAGCCGCTTGCCCTGGGCGATCAGCGCCGGTTTCTCCAGCTTGCCGGGCGCCGGCGGCTGTTTGGAAAAATAATCCGCCAACTGGCTGATCATGCCGTCGCTGAGCTGGGAGGCCATGCCCCACATATAGGCCTGTGCATCGGGATCGGCGCGGGTCTGCTCCTTGAATGCCTTCAGCTGCAGTTCGATATACGGTGCCTGTTGCGCCGCCAGATTCGGAAAGGTCGGAGAGACGCTGCGGCCGTTGATGCCATGGCAGGTGCCGCAGGTCACGAGGGTCTTCTGCAAAGGAGCGTCGGCGCCGTGCGCGAGTGCGCCCAGATACAGCGATGTACTCAAGGCCACTGCAAGGAATCGGCTCGACATCGCGGAACTCCTTTAGAAATTTACCCATGCCAGCAAATACAGCGTGTTGTTGTCGCTGGCATTGCGGCCGGCGCCGTCGTAATTGGTGCCGAGGCCGTTGAACTTGTCGTAGACCGTGTATTGCAGCTGCAGTTTCGTGTTGAGGAAGGGCAGATAATTGATCTCGGCGATGTAGCCGCGCGAATCCGGGCTGTTGTTCAGGCTGCCGACCACCGGCGCCTGTGCATAGAGAAGGGCATCGCCGCTGCCGGTGGTGCTGAAGAACGCCAGCGATCCGCCGATGGTGCGCTGATAGCTGTACTCACCCGCGAGCTTGAAGGTGTCGAGGGTGTTGTCGTCGTTGGCCGCCAGCATGTTGGCGAAGCTCGCATCCAGCGTCTGTTTTTCGGCGATATAGGTCGACAGCACCGTGAAAATATGATCCTCGCCGATGAACTGATATTGCAGGTCGCCGGCGACGTCGCGGTATTTGTCCGGCGGGCCCTGCAGCGGCAGGCCATTGCCCGGATGGATGCTGGCGTCGATGCCGTAGGCACCCACCATCAGGGAGTTGCGGTCCCAGCGCTTCTCGTACGCCAGCCGCCAGTAGGGAGCCACGCCGTGCAGGACCTGGCTCTGGGTGCTGTCCAGCGGGTGGACACCGCCGAGCTTGACCGCGGAATACACGCTGATCTCGCCGTACAGACAATCATTCAGCCAGGCGTACACACCGATACCCCCCGCATTCTGCTGGAGGCCGCCGTTGCCGCTGTCGATTTTGGTGGAAGTGGCCGGTGTGGGCGAGGTGCTGCTGCCGGAATAGGGGAATCCCCAGGCCTGGGTGGTGTTCCAAACGTCCTGGACGGTGGGGTTGTTATTGACGGTAATCCCCAGCACCAGGCTGTGATTCTGCGATTCCGGCCGGCTGCCGATATCGACGTGCCGCGCGTAGCGCACATCCGTATTGTCGAATCCGAATTGGTCGGCGGCGCCGTCATAGGTGAGCTGCATGAAGGCGCCGAGATTGTCGGCGATCTTGCCGGCGTAGAAAAAGCTCGCCTGCTGCGGGAACAGCACGTCGCCGTCCTTGGCGAGCGCACCTTGGACGGCGCTGTCGGGAAGTGCTGCGCCGGTGTGGGTGTAGGAGATCTGCAGCATGACGCTGATGGGCGGCAGCGAGTTCAGGGACAGCGTTTCGCGGTTTTCGGTGGTGATCCCCGTGATCTGCTTGATGTTGTCGAGCACATAGCCGTTCAGCTTGAATTCGCGGCCGAAGGGGGTCAGTTCCGGAAAGACCGTGTGGCAGGCCGCACAGGCCATGCCGGTTTGTCGGGCGAAGCTCGGCACCGCGAAGCTCGGAGTCGTCAGGGCGACATATAATCCGAATCCCCATGGCATAAATCCAAGCAGCCCCGACGCCCGGCCGATTCGAATCTGGCGCATGCGCAGCATCCTCCAATCATTTTCCCTGGTTGATCGCGTCTGTCCGCAACCTGACATATTGGTCATCTTCAGCCGGCGCAGCCGCGTCGTCGATACGTAGTTGCCGCGGCGCTCTGCACTGATTGTGTTTTGCATCGGCGAACAGGTGATTTGTCGGTGGCTTCAAGTAATTGATTTAGCTAAGCTCGCCGCTCCATGAATAGCGGCGCCGCTCTCAGCCTCGATCAGGTCCACGTCTGGCGGGGCGATCGCCACGTGCTCAGAGGCGTCAGCCTGCAGCTGCGGGCGGGTGAACTGCTGCAGATCAGCGGGCCGAACGGCACGGGCAAGACCACCCTGCTGCGGGTGATGTGCGGATTACTGCGGCCCGAACAAGGGCGTGTGTCATGGTGCGGAGAGGCCATCACGGAAATTCGCGAGCAGTATCAGGCGCTGCTCGCCTACGCGTCGCACGAGCCGGCGCTCAAGGGTGATTTGACGGCGCTCGAGAATCTGCGTTTTTCAGTCGGCTTGAAGCGCCGCGTCAGTGCCGGTGATCTCACCGCCGCGCTGGCGTGCACCGGCGTGGAGGCCTGCGCCGATCTGCCCGCGAGGGTGCTGTCGGCCGGTCAGCGCCGGCGCGTAGCCATGGCACGGGTGCTCGCCATGCGCGCTCGGGTGTGGTTGCTCGATGAGCCCTTCACGAATCTCGATGCCGCCGGTGCCGAGCTGATCACGCGGCTGCTGCGAGAACACGTCGAGCGCGGCGGCCTGGGGGCGGTCGTCGCGCACCACGCGCTGGATGGCCTCAGGCGTCTGGAACTGCAGGCATGAATGTCGGTGCCTGGCAGGTCCTGAGCCTCATGTTGCGCCGCGAGATGTGTCTGTACTTCCGCAGGCCCGACCAACTGCTGCAGCCGCTGGTGTTCTTCCTGATCGTCACCGCCCTGTTTCCGTTGGGATTGAGTCCCCAATTGTCGCTGTTGCGGGACATGGCGCCCGCTGTGCTGTGGGTTGCGGCTTTGCTATCGGCGCTGTTGTCGCTGGAGGGCCTGTTCAAGGGCGATGCGGAGGACGGTACCCTGGAGCAACTGGCGCTGTGCGGCCAGCCGCTCGGGCTGATCGTGGCGGCCAAAACCCTGTCGCATTGGTTGGTGAGCGGCGCGGCGTTGGTCATAATGTCGCCCCTGGTCGCGGTGGCGCTCGGCATACCGCGCGAGGCCTTTCCGGCCATGTTGCTCAGTCTGGGGTTGGGCACATTGACCTTGAGCTGGCTCGGCGCCATCGGCGCCGGCCTCACGGTGGGGCTGCGGCGAGGCAGCGTGCTGTTATCCTTGATCGTGCTGCCGCTCGCCATGCCGCTGTTGATATTTGGCGCGGGCGCCACGGACAGGGCAATATCCGGCGCGAGCGCGGCCGGTCCGCTGTACTTTTTGGCCGCGCTCTGTGTGTTGACGAGTACGCTGGCGCCGTTCGCGGCAACGGCCGCACTGCGAATTACGCTCGAATGAGGGTTGTCAAGGATTCATGTGGAACTGGTTTTACAAGCTTGCTTCGCCGCCTTACGTCTATCGGCTGGCCGCCGTGCTCGCACCCTGGTTGCTGGGCGGCGCCGCGCTGTGCATCGGCTACGGCCTGGTCGACGGGCTGGTGTTCGCTCCGCCCGATTATCAGCAGGGGGATGCCTTCCGGATCATCTACGTGCACGCACCGAGCGCCTGGTTGTCCTTGAGCGCTTACACTCTCATGGCGGTTGCCGGCGGGATCGGATTGATCTGGCGCATCAAGATCGGGCACGCGGTCGCCGCGGCGGCGGCGCCCATCGGGGCGTCGTTCACCGTGCTGGCGCTGCTGACGGGATCATTGTGGGGACGGCCGATGTGGGGCACTTATTGGGCCTGGGACCCGCGCCTGACCTCCGAGCTCATCCTGCTGTTCCTCTACGTCGGTGTGATGTCGCTGCGCAGTGCGTTCGAGGATCCGGGACGCGGCGACCGGGCGGCGGCGCTGCTCGCCATCGTCGGCGTGATCAACGTGCCGATCATTCACTATTCCGTGCAATGGTGGAATTCACTGCATCAAGGGGCGACGGTCGCGAAGTTCGCCCGCCCCTCCATGCCGGGCAGCATGCTCTGGCCATTGCTATCGATGCTGTTAGGGTTCATGTTGTTCTTTGGCGGCGTGCTGTGCCTGCGCCTGCGGGGCGAGGTGCTCAATCGGGAGCGTCAGTCCAGCTGGGTACGCGAGGTGGTCAGGGCATCATGAACAACGGTTTCTGGTCCATGGGCGGCTATGCGCGCTACGTCTGGCCGTGTTTCGCCGGCGCGCTGGTGGTGCTCGCCTGGAATGTTTGGTCGGCGCGCCGCTACCACTCGCGCGCGCTGATGCGCGCGGCACGGGCCGCGATCATGGCGGGCGATCGCTCATGACGCCGCGCCGCAAGCGTCTATATGTGGTACTGGGGATCCTGGGCGGCGTTGCCGCGTCGGTGGCGCTCGCCGTCATGGCATCGCGCGACAACATCATGTTCTATTACGATCCGAGCCAGATTGCCGCCGGCAAGGCGCCGTCCGACAAGCGCTTTCGCATCGGCGGCATGGTGGTCAAGGGCAGCGTCACGCGCAAGCCGGGCGACTTGCAGGTGAGGTTCGTACTGACGGATTTTGCGCACCAGGTGCCGGTGGAATACACCGGTGTGCTGCCCGATCTGTTTCGCGAAGGCCAAGGCATCATTGCGCACGGCAGCATGAGTCCGAACGGAGCCTTCGTGGCCGATGAGGTGCTCGCCAAGCACGACGAGAAGTACATGCCGCCGGAAGTGGCGGCCTCGCTCAAGAAGAAGGCCGGCGCCAAGCCGATCAGCTGAATAGCGCCGCTGGAGCAATCAAATGGCACCGGAATTGGGAATTTTCGCGCTGATCCTCGGGTTCGTGCTGAGTCTCGCACAGGCTTTCTTTGGCTTGGTGGGCGCCTGGCGTGGCAAACCGGTTTGGATGGCGGTGGCCCGTCCCGCGGTCAGCGGCCAGTTCGTATTCGTCGCCGTGGCCTTCGCCTGCCTGGTGTACTGTTTCATCAACAATGATTTCTCGGTGGCCTACGTGGCCAATAACTCCAACACCCAGCTGCCGCTGTTTTATCGGGTGGCCGCGCTGTGGGGTGCCCACGAAGGGTCGCTGTTGCTGTGGATTCTGATCCTCTCCATCTGGAGCCTGGCGGTCGCCGCCTTCAGCCGACATCTGCCGCCAAGCTTCGCCAGCCGCGTGCTCGGCGTCATGGGGTTGATCAGCGGCGGCTTCATGCTGTTCACGTTGTGGACTTCGGATCCCTTCCTGCGGCTGATCCCGGCGGCCGCGGACGGCGCGGATCTGAATCCGGTGTTGCAGGACTTCGCGCTCGCCATACATCCGCCCATGCTGTACACGGGTTACGTGGGCTTTTCGGTGGCCTTCGCTTTCGCCGTCGCGGCCATGCTCGAAGGCCGGCTCGATGAGGCGTGGGCGAAATGGACCCGGCCGTGGACCCTGTTTGCATGGATTTTCCAAACTATCGGCATTGCACTCGGCAGCTGGTGGGCTTACTACGAACTCGGTTGGGGCGGCTGGTGGTTCTGGGACCCGGTGGAAAATGCGTCGTTCATGCCGTGGCTGGTGGGCACCGCGCTGGTTCATTCGCTCAGCGTGACCGAGAAGCGCGGCATATTCAAAAGCTGGACGCTGCTGCTCGCGATATTCGCCTTCTCGCTGAGCCTGGTCGGAACGTTCCTGGTGCGATCGGGCGTGCTCGTGTCGGTGCATTCCTTTGCCACCGATCCGGCGCGCGGTTTGTATATCCTCGCATTTCTGGTGCTGACCATCGGCGGCTCGCTCACCCTGTATGCGTGGCGCGCCCCCAAATTGTACGTGCCGGGCGGATTCCAGGTGTTTTCGCGAGAATTCTTTCTGCTGGTGAACAACGTGCTCCTGGTGTGCGTGGCGGGACTGGTGTTTTGGGGCACCTTGTCGCCGCTGGTGTATGAATTGCTCGGGATCGGCAAGATTTCGGTCGGACCCCCGGTATTTGCCCTGATGTTCCTGGTGCCGGTGCTGCCGTTGCTGGCATTCCTCAGCGTCGGCATGCACTCGAACTGGCGGCGCGGAAAGCTGTCGGTGACCGCGCACCCCTTGTGGTGGCTGCTGGCGCTGTCGGCGCTGCTCGCGGTCGCTGTCCAGGGGTTGGTGTTCGGCGCATTTCGCTGGGTGGGCCTGCTCGGTTTCACCCTGGGCTTTTGGGTGGTCTTTTCGGCCTTGTCCTTGCCGATCCAGCGCTGGCGTCAGCGCCAGCGGCCGACGGCGGCGGTCCTCGGCATGGCGATCGCCCATTTGGGCGTGGGCATGTTCGCCATCGGCGCGAGCGGTGTCGAGAGCTACAAGATCGAGAAGGACGTGGCACTGAAACCCGGTTCGAGCTTTGCCATCGCGGGTTACGACTTCAAGTTCGTCCGTTCCTCCGACGTGCGCGGACCCAACTACGACGCCGTGGAGGCGCTGATGGAGGTGACGCGGGGCGGCAAGCCGGTCGCCATCCTCAAGCCTCAAAAGCGGCATTTTTGGGTGCAACAGACCGACAACAGCCAGGCGGCCATCTCGGTGAACTGGGCGCGCGATCTGTTCGTGGCCATGGGCGACCCGCTGGGTGGCGGTGCCTGGAGCATGCGCATCCAGTACAAACCTCTGGTGCGCTACATCTGGCTGGGCGCCCTGGTCATGGCCATCGGTGGGTTCATCGCGGCCACCGACCGGCGCTACCGCCTCAAAGTGGCGGACGAGTCGCCGGCGGTGGCATCTCCGCCGGGTCATCCTGAGCCGCGGGCGGGCATTGCCTGATGTGGAAGTTTCTCCTGCCCTTCGCGGCTTTCGTGGCCCTGGTGGTGCTGTTCGCCTTCGGACTCAATCCGAACCGTGACATTCGTGCCTTGCCGTCGCCCCTGATCGGCAAGGCCGCGCCCATTTTCACGCTGACCGATGTGCTCGATCCGGCGCGCCAGGTCGGCAATGGCGCAATGAAGGGCCAGGTCTACGTGTTCAACGTCTGGGGCACCTGGTGCGTCGGCTGCCGTCAGGAGCATCAGACCCTGCTCGCGATCTCGCAGCAGCATGTCGTGCCGATACTGGGTCTCGATTGGAAGGACGATCGCGACAAAGCCAGCCAGTGGCTGACGGCGCTCGGCAATCCCTATCAAGCCGTTGCATTCGACTCCGAGGGCAGAACCGCCATCGACTGGGGCGTCTACGGCGCGCCCGAAACCTTCCTGGTCGGGGCCGACGGCCGGGTGCTGTTCAAGCACATCGCTCCGATGACACTCGAGGTATGGAGGGAGGAATTTCTGCCCCGCATCGCCGCCGCGCGGCGCGGGGGCGCCTCGTGAGCCGCGCGACGGGACGCCCGGCCGCGCTGGCGGCGATGGGCCTGCTGCTGGCGCTCGCTGCGGCAGCCGCCGGCGCGCTCGATGCGAACGGCCAGATCGAGGATCCGGCGCTGCAGAGCCGCTATGAGCGCATCACGAAGGAATTGCGCTGTCTGGTCTGCCAGAATGAATCGGTGGCCGATTCCAATGCACCATTGGCGGAGGACCTGCGCCGTCAGGTGCGCGACATGCTGATCGGCGGCAAGAGCGACGAGGCGGTGTTCGATTTCATGACCGCCCGCTACGGCGAGTTCGTGCGCTACAATCCGCCGCTTGAGCCGAAAACCCTGCTCATCTGGGGCGCGCCGTTCATCATGTTATTGATCGGTGCCGCGGTGGTGGTTCGCGTCGTAAAGCAGCGCTCGCGCATGCCATTGGATGACGGGGCGGCCGGTTCGACTTGAGTCCTCGCTAAATGCACGTATTTTTCATCGTCGCGGCCGCCATGGCCGTGATCGCGGCAGCCACGGTGGCCGCGCCGCTGCTGCGCGACCGGCGCAACCGTGTGATCGGCGCGGTTGCCGCCCTGGTGGTGGTCGGCGCGGCAGCCGGCTTCTACCGGCTTTGGTCGACATGGGACTGGAATGCGCCCATGCAGACGCGCGCCGAAGCTCCGGAGATCGCCGCCATGGTCGCCAAGCTCGAATCGCGCCTACGCGAGCAGCCGAACGACCTGCAAGGCTGGCTCATGCTCGGCCGCTCCTACGAAGCATTGCAGCGCCTCGATGATGCGATCGCGGCGTACGATCATGCGCATCGACTGGACAGCACGAGTCCCGAAGCCACGCTCGGCCTGGGAGAGGCCATCAGCCTGCGAAACGGCGGTGAGATCACGCCGGCGGCGGCCGACTTGTTCGAGGATGCACTGAGACACGCACCGGACAATCCCAAGGCGCTGCTGTACGGCGGCTTCGCGGCCGCCGTGCGCGGCGACAACGGCCTTGCGCGCAGCCGCTGGGAATCCCTCAAGAGGCTGCATCCCCCGCCCCAGATCGAACAGATGTTGGACGCGCGGATCGCCGACTTGGAGCAGCCTTCGGGTGGTCCGGCCGACGCAGGCGCGGTACCCGGCGGCGCCGCTGCGTCCGGCGCAGCCGGCGCCGCCGACGCGCACGCAACGGTCAATATTTCCCTGGCGCCCGCGCTCAAGTCGCGCCTGCACGGCGACGCAGCCCTGTTCGTTTTTGCCCGCGAACCGGGCAGCCGGGGACCGCCGCTCGCCGCCAAGCGCCTCAGCAGCGCGGCCCTCGGCAGCCAGGTGCAGCTGTCGGGGGCGGACTCGATGCTGCCCGGGCATGCATTGGCGGACGGACAGCACGTGTCGATCACGGCGCGCATTTCATTCAGCGGGCAGCCCACGCCGGCCACGGGGGATTTGTACGGCGAACTGACCTACGAGGTGGGACACGACGGCGTGCGCGATCTGGTAATCGACAAGATCGCCGATTGAGGGTTGTACATGAGCGTTGCAAAGGGCTTGTTTGACGGCGACATACTGAATGAGCACCTGTTTCCCTATCCGCGCCTGCGCGACAAGGATCGGGAGGTTCTCGGCATGATGGTCGATGCCATCGATCAGTTCCTGCAACCACGGCAGCAGGATTTCAGGCGCTGGGACCGCGAGTCGGCGCAGCCGGCCGAATTCATCCAGGGATTGCGCGAGTTGGGTCTGTTCGGTTTGATCATACCCGAGGAGCTGGGCGGACTCGGCCTGTCGAACGGCGGCTACGCGCGCGTGCTCTGCCAGACCAGTATGCATGACAGTTCCGTGTCCCTCACCATCGGTGCGCACAGCTCGATCGGCATGAAGGGTCTGCTGCTGTTCGGCACGCCGGCGCAGAAGGCGCGCTATCTGCCCCGCTTGGCCGGCGGGGAATTGATCGCGGCGTTCTGTCTGACCGAGTCGGGTGCCGGATCGGACGCGGCCTCCATCCGCAGCAGCGCCTCCAGAAATGCCGACGGCAGCTGGACCCTGAACGGTGAGAAGATATGGATCACCAACGGCGGTATCGCCGGCCTGTACACGGTGTTCGCCCGCACCGAATCGCCGGACGGCAAGATCACGGCCTTCATCGTGGAGGCGGCGTGGCCGGGTGTGAGTCATGGGGCACACGAGGACAAGATGGGAATCCGCGCATCATCGACGACGACGGTGCATTTCAAGGATGTCGTCGTTCCGGCGGACAACGTGCTCGACGCCGAAGGCAAGGGCTTCAAGGTGGCCATGGCCATCCTCAACAACGGCCGCACCGGCCTCGGTGGCGGCGCCGTGGGCGGCATGAAGTCGCTAATCGGGCTGGCCACCCGGCAGGCGCTCGCCCGCCGGCAGTTCGGCCGGCCAATCGCTGAATTCGGCCTGATCCGCAAGAAGCTGGCGCAGATGGCCATTGATTGCTATGCGGCGGAAAGCGCCGTATGGATGGTGGCCCACCACGTCGATTCGGGATACGAGGATTACTCGGTCGAGGCCGCCATCAGCAAGATTTTTGCGAGCGAGGCAATGCAGCGCACGGCGCATGAGGCGCTGCAAATCGCGGCCGGGGCGGGCTTCATGCGCGACCTGCCTTACGAGCAAATCGTCCGGGATGCACGCATTCTCAGCATATTCGAGGGCACTAACGAGGTCTTGCGGCTGTACGTGGCCTTTTCGGGCATGAAGGAGCACGGCAAATCGCTCGGTGAGCTGAAAACGGCGATGGATGCCATTTTCAACCACCCCATCAAGGGATTCGGCGTACTGGGCGAATACGCCGAAAAGCGCCTCACCCACGCCACCGGCGTGGGTCGAGGGAAAATCCAGGTCCGGGTGCCCGCCAATCTGGCCGATGCGGCCGCCATCTACGAGAAATACACCCTTGAACTCGCCAAGGCATCCGATTTCCTGCTGCGCAAGCACGGCAGCGCCATCACCGATCGCCAGCAGGAGGTTGAGAGGCTCGCTGACATCGCCGTCGATCTGTTCGTCGGCCTGTGTGTCCTGTCCCGGTCGATTGCATTATCATCGATGCCGGGCGGCGCAGGCGAACAGGCGGTTCTGATCGCCCGGGTGTTCGCCCAACAGGCGAAACGACGCATGGCCATGAACGTGCGGCGCATCATGCGAAACGAAGATGAGGAGATGAACCGGCTCGCGGGTTTCCTATTGTCCGGCGAAGCCTATCCCTGGGACGTCATGTCATGAAGCGCGGCGCCTGGCTGGTTGCGGCGGCGCTGGTGGCGATCGTGGCGCTGCTGGCCGTGCGGCTCACCCATGCCGTGATCTCCAAAAACGCCGTCGTCAAACCGACGATTCCGACCGTGACCGTGACGGCGGTGACAATGAGCACGGTGCCCACCACGGTGAATATCACCGGCACCATTGCGGCGCGCTATGACGTGCCCATCGGCGTGGAGGGCGACGGTGGCCGTGTCGCGGCCATTTTCGTGGAGGCCGGCGACAGCGTCAAGCGAGGCCAGATTCTGGCGCGTCTCAATGTATCCGTGCTGCAGCCCCAGGTCGGCAGCCTGGCGGCTACCCTCGAACAGATGCGCGCCGAGGCGGAACTCGCCGAGGCCGAATACCGCCGGGCACTGGCGGTGGGCGCCTCGGGCGCCCTGTCGGCGGAGGAAACCGAACGGCGCCGCTCCACGGCGGTGACCGCGGCGGCGAAGGTCAAGGTGGCCGCGGCGCAACTCGCCGAAGCTCAGGCGCGTCTGGCGCGGGCCGAGGTAAGAGCACCGGCGGACGGCACCATTCTGACGCGCACCGTCGAACTGGGACAGACCGCGACCGCGGGTGGCGAGCCGTTGTTCCGCCTGTCGCAGGGCGGCGAAATCGAACTGCGCGGCCAAATCGCGGAGCAGGATCTGCCGCTGCTGCGGGTGGGACAGTCCGCGATCGTGCACCTGACGGGAATCGCGCAGGATTTTCCGGGGCGCGTTCGGCTGCTCGGTGCCGTCATCGACCCACAGACGCGGCTCGGCAGCATTCGGATTGCGCTGACTCCGAATCCGGATCTGCGCCCGGGGGCATTCGCGCGCGCCGAGGTGACGGTGAGCAATGCCGAACGCGCGGTGCTGCCGCAAACCGCGGTGTTGACGGATGAGAAGGGCAGCTATGTGCTGATCGTCAATGGGCAGAATCGGGTGGAACGCCGTGCCGTGCGCGTCTCGGGAATGATCGCCAACGGGGTGACCATCGCGGAGGGCCTCGGCACACAGGATCGGGTGGTGGCGACCGCGGGCGCATTCCTGCAGGAGGGCGAGATGGTCAACGCCTCGGCGCCCGGAATCGGCAGTTCATGAAGAACATCTCCGCCTGGGCGATAAGGCATCCCATCACGCCGATCGTGCTGTTCGTCGTGCTGTTCTTCCTCGGCGTGGTGTCCTTTATACGGCTGCCGATCAACCTGCAGCCCGATATCTCCTTTCCCGTGGTGCAGGTCAACATCACGCAGCCGGGGGCGGCGCCCAGCGAGATGGAGACGCAGATCGCCCAGAAGATCGAGGGATCGATATCGAGCATCGGCAACGTGCGCAACATCACCACGCGCATCACCGAGGGATTGGTCACTCTGTTCCTCGAATTTCAAATCGGCACGCCCATCGACCGCGCCGTGACGGACGTGCGCGATGCGGTCGCCAAAGTGCGCAACGACCTGCCGATCGGCATCCTCGAACCCATCATTCAGCGGGTCGACGTGGAGGGCGGCGCGATCGTCTATTACGCGGTCACCACGACCGCCCTGACGCCCGAGCAGCTGAGCTGGTTCATCGACGACACAGTCACCAAGCGGCTGCTGGCCATCGCCGGCGTCGCACAGGTGTCGCGCGGCGGTGGTGTCGACCGGGAAATCCGCGTGGAGCTCGATCCGGCGAGGATGCAGGCCCTGGGACTGACCGCCGTGCAGGTGAACGAGCAACTGCGGGCGCTTAATCTGGATGCGCCGGGAGGCCGCGCCGAGGTCGGCGGCGGGGAACAGGCCATACGCGTGCTCGGCGGGGCGAAATCGGCCGCGGCGCTCGCCGACACCCAGATCACGGGACGCGGCGGCAAATCGATCAGGCTGCGCGACATCGCCGACGTGCGCGACGGGGTCGCCGAGATACGCACGATCGCGAGGCTCAATGGACGGCCGGCGACCACCTTCGGCGTGTTCAAGGCGAAGGGATCCTCCGATGTCACCGTGGCGGACGCGGTGCAGGCCGAGCTCGACAAGATCCTCGCGGAGAATCCGTCAGTGCACCTGCAAATGGTGTCAACCACGGTCGACCATACGCTGCGGACCTATCATTCCTCGATCAGCGCACTCATCGAGGGCTCGGTGCTTGCGGTCGTGGTGGTCTGGATCTTTCTGCGCAACTGGCGCGCAACGGCGATCTCGGCCCTCGCCATACCCCTGTCGGCCATTCCGACTTTCGCCTTCATGCGCGCCATGGACTTCACCCTCAACCAGATCACGCTGCTCGCGCTGTCGCTGGTTGCCGGTGTTCTGGTGGACGATGCCATCGTGGAGATCGAGAACATCGTGCGGCACATGCGCATGGGCAAGAGCGGCTTTCAGGCCGCCATCGACGCCGCCGACGAGATCGGACTTGCGGTGGTCGCGACATCGTTCACCATCATCGCCGTGTTTCTGCCGGTAAGCTTCATGGGCGGGGTGACGGGCCAGTACTTCAAGCAATTCGGCCTCACGGTTGCCGCCGCGGTGTTCATCTCACTGATGGTGGCGCGACTGATCACGCCCGTGCTCGCCGCGTACGCGCTGCACGGCGACGCCGTCGCGGTCGCCCACGGCGACGGACCGTTGATGACGCGCTATCTGAAACTGTTGCGCTGGTGCGTGGCGAACCGCTGGAAGACCATCGGCGCGGGGGCGGCATTCTTTGCGGTCTCCGTGATGATCCTCATGGTGATACCGACGGCCTTCGTGCCGCCGGAGGATTTTGCCAGTTCGCAACTGGACATAGAGCTGCCGCCGGGGGTGCAGCTGGAGGACACATCGAGAATCTCCGCCGCGACCACCGCGCTGATCCTTAAATCGCCCGAGGTGCGCAACGTGGTCGAGTTCGTGGGCGGGGGCGACGATGGCGAGATCCGCAACGCCTCGCTGTACATTCAACTCGTGCCGCGATCGGAGCGCGCCCTGAGCCAGAAGGAATGGGAGCAGCGCATGATTCCTCTGCTCGGCCGGATTGCCGACGGACACCTGAATTTCTCCAATCAGAGCGGCAACGGCGGACGCGACGTGCAGCTGTACCTGACGGGCGAGGACCCGGACCTGGTCGGCGCCACCGCCCGCAAGGTGCTCGCGGAATTGAAAACGCTGCCCGAGGTGCACGATCCGCGTGTCAAGGGCGACCTGCCCCGTCCGGAAATCGTGGTGCACCCGCGGCTCGACATCGCGGCCGAATTGGGCGTGAGCGTGCAGAGCATCAGCCAGACCATCAAGATCGCCACGATGGGCGACTTGCCGCAGAACGGCGCCAAGTTCTCGCTGGCCGACCGGCTCATCCCGATCCGCGTCAGCCTGCTCGAAAGCGCGCGGCGCGACCTGTCGATTCTCGAGAATCTGCCGGTGCCGACGGCATCGGGCGCGAGCGTGCCGCTCAAGTCCGTGGCCGATGTCAGCTTCGGCCAGGGTCCCTCGGCCATCCGCCGTTACAATCAGCGACGCCGGGCCTTCATCGAAGCGGACCTCAGTCCTGGCGTGCAGCTGGGCACGGCGACCAAGAAGATCTATGCGCTTGCGTCACTGACCAACCTGCCCCGTGGCGTGCAGCTGGTCCAGACCGGCGACACGGAGTTCATGAAGGAGCTGTTCGACAATTTTCTGCTTGCGATCGGCGCGGCGCTGCTCATGGTGCTGGCCGTGCTGGTGCTGCTGTTCGCCCGCGTGTTTCAGCCCATCACCATCCTGTCGGCGCTGCCGCTGTCCCTGGGGGGCGCCGTGATCGCGCTGCTGCTCACCAACCAGCCGTTTTCACTGTCGGTGGTGATCGGATTGTTGATGCTCATGGGCATCGTCGCCAAGAATTCGATACTTCTGGTGGATTTCGCCATCGAGGAGATGCGTGCGGGCAAGGGCCGCCTGGATGCGATCCTCGAGGCCGGGCACAAGCGCGCGCGGCCGATCGTCATGACCACGGTGGCGATGGTGGCCGGCATGCTGCCGGTTGCAGTCGGCTGGGGCGGAGACAGCGACTTTCGCTCGCCCATGGCGATCGCCGTGATCGGCGGACTGATCACCTCCACCCTGCTGACCCTGGTCATCGTGCCCGCCGTATTCACCGTGTTCGACGACATCGAACGCTGGGTGTCGCCCAAGGCCGGCAAGCTCCTGGCCCAACCAGCCGGTGCCTCGGCTACTCCATGACGGCGTGGGCAGCCGCCGCGCCGCGCCGCGGCGGCTGCAGAAGAAAAATCAGCGGCATCACCAGCAGCGTCAGGATGAGCATCAGGCAGAAATCATCGACGTAGGCGATCATCGCGGCCTGCTGGGTGATGGTTGCATCCAGCGCGGCGACTCCGGCCGGCACCTTCAAGTCGTAGATTGCTGCAATGGCGGGATTGTCCCAGGCGGGATTGGCATAGGTGATCCTATCGGTGAGCGCGGCGTGCACGACCACGGTGTTGCGCACCAGCATGGTTTGCACGAGGGAGATGCCGATACTGCTGCCGATGTTGCGGATCAGGCTGTAGATGGCGGTGCCTTGGGCGCGCATAGACGGATCCAGGGTGGCAAAGGTGGCGGCGCTCAGCGGCACGAACACCAGCCCGACGCCGATGCCCTGGATGATGCCAGGCCAGATGATGTCGGCGGCCGAGAGGTCCAGCGAATAGCGGCTCATCTGCCACAGCGAGAATGCGGTGACGGCAAAACCGACGAACACCGCCACTCGCACATCGGTCCTTCCAACCATGCGGCCGGCGATGAGCATGGCGATCATGGTACCCAGTCCCGCGGGCGCCGTGACCAGACCGGTGGTCGCGACCGGGTAGCCGATCAGGGTCTCGAGCATGGTGGGGGTCAGCGCGCGGGTCGCATACAGGACCAGGCCGACGATGAATATGAACAGCAACCCGGTGACATAGTTGCGGTTCCTGAGCAGCCGGAAATCGAAGAACGATTTGAAGGCCGGGGTGAGCGCGGTATGTGCGACGAAATAGGTGAACGCCATGAACAGGACCAGGGATTCGATCCAGGTCTCCGTCGAGGAGTACCAGTCGTTTTGCTGGCCGCGATCCAGAAGCATCTGCAGCGCGCCGATGGCGAGGCTCAGGGAGGCAAATCCAAACATGTCGAAATCCATGCGCCTCGCACCCGGCACGGCGCGGATGTATCTCCAAATCCCGTACAGCGCGAGCCCTCCGACCGGGATGTTGATGAAAAACACCCAGCGCCAGCTGTAGCTGTCGGTGAGCCAGCCGCCGAGCGTCGGCCCGAGGATGGGGCCCACCATGACGCCCATTCCCCAGACGGCCATGGCGGATCCCTGCTTTTCCGGCGGGTTGATGTCCATCAACACCACCTGCGACAGGGGCACCAAGGCGGCGCCGAACACCCCCTGCAGCAGGCGCGCCGCCACGATGGCGGCTAGGGAGTTGGCGACTCCGCACAGGGCGGAGGCCAGCGTGAAGCCCGCCACCGACACGAGAAAGACCTGTTTCTGGCCGAATCGATCACACAGCCAGCCGGTCAGGGGTGTCGCGATCGCTGCGGCGACGATGTAGGCAGTGAGCACCCAGGTGATCTGATCCTGCGAAGCGGACATGCTGCCCTGCATGTGGGGCAGCGCGACATTGGCAATGGTGCTGTCCAGCGTTTGCATGATGGTGGCCAGCATGATCGACAGGGTGATCATGGGCCGATTGAGCGGCCTCATCAGGTGCCCGCTTGCAGAATGTCATGCAGCTTTTCGAGCAGCTCGGTGGCGGCGCTCAACTGGCCGGGATCCACGTTCGCCAGCAGTTCATGGCGAAAGGCGGCGGCCTCGGCGCGCACTTTGTCGTAGAGCCGGTTGCCCGCTTCGGTTAGCACCACGCGCTTGACCCGTCGGTCCGTGGTGGATGCCACGCGTAGCACCAACCCGGCTTTGACCAGCCGATCAATCATGGTCACCATGGTGGCGCCCTCGACGGCCAGCCGATCGGCGAGTTCCGATTGGGAGAGAGGTGATTCCGCCTTGGCGGCGACTGCGATGGTCATCCAACTCGCCTGGCTCACCCCCAGGAACTTGAGCCGGCGATCCACGGCCTGGCGCCACGCGCGGGCGGTGTTGTGCAAAGCAGTTGAAAAGCGCTCTTGCAGCATGGCATTTAATATGTAATCTAATAATTAGTATACTATCAAAATCTACGACGCGCCGCCCCGAATTGCAAAGGCCTGGCTCAGCCTTTCAGCCACACCACGGTGGCGATCCCCGCAAAGGTCATGAGCAGCGATCCGCCGAGATGCGCCGCGACGGCGAACAGCGCCCACGTGGTGCGCCCGGACTGTAGCAGCGTGACGATCTCCGCGGAAAACGTCGAAAAAGTGGTCAGACCGCCGCAAAAACCCGTGGTCAGAAACAACCGCCACTCCGGCGCAAATGCCGGATAGGCCGTGAAGAACGCGAGTGCCATGCCGATCACATAGCAGCCGATTAGATTGGCGGCCAGCGTGCCGGGGGGAACCGTTGGAAAATAGCTGTTGAGGAAGATGGCCAGCAGCCAGCGCAGCAGGCAGCCCAGCATCCCGCCGATCGACACCGCCAGGAATTGACGCCACATCAGACGGGCTCCTTGCGGTGCACGGCGGCGTACACGGGCGCCCCGAGCGCGAGCAACGCGCAGCCCCAGAGCATTGCCTCCAGGCCTGCACCCGCAATGGCCCACAGCGAATACAGCGCCGCCGCGATTCCCGCCACGGCGAGCGGCCGGGTGTGCTTGCGGGCCCGTCCCAGGCGGCCCGTCCATTGCAGCCGCAGCAGGGCGAGACAGCACACGCCATACATGACCAGACAGGCCGTGGTCGACAGCAGAATCATGAAGGTGAACACGCTGACCATCGATTTTTGGTAATTGGCCAAGATCAATACGCTGACCAAGCCGCTGCTGAACGTCAAGGCGAACGTGGGCGTGCTGCGTGCCGACTGACCCGCGAAGATGCGTGGGAATACCCCGTCCTGCGCCATGGCGCGCGGCAGTTCTCCCTGCAGGAGGACCCAGCCGTTGAGGGCGCCAAAGCCGCTGATTGCCGCGAACAAGGCCACGAGGTTACCGGCGCGGTGGCCCCAAAACTGTCGAGCCACGTCGACGAAAGGCGCATTTGATCGCTCTAGAACCGCGGGCGGCACGACCAGCAGCACCGTGCCGCAGGCGATAATGCAGACCGCTGCGGTGGCCGCGGTGCCCCACAGGGTGGCGCGCGGAATGGTGCGGCCGGGGTCGCGCACCTTGTCGGCGGGGATGGTCGCCGACTCGAGGCCGAGCAGTGCCCACAGGGTCAATGTAGCGGCGGCCGTGATGCCGGATACCGACAGCGGAATGTCGAGAGTCGCGGCCAGCTCGGCCGGATGCAAGGAGATGAGCCCCATGGCGGCGATGGCAAACAGCGGAAGCAGCTTGAGCACGGTGGTGACGCCCTGCACCCAGCCCGATGCGGTGACTCCGTACCAGTTGACGAAGGTCAGCACCCACAAAGCCAGCAGCGTGACCGCTGCGGATGCGCCGGGCACCGTCGCGATCCAGGGCATGAGCGGCGTGAGGTAGCTGACGGCGCCGGTGGCGATGGCGGCATTGCCGACCCAGATCGAGATCCAGTATCCCCAGGCGACGATGAAGGCCGCGAGAGGTCCGAATGCCGCGTGCGCGTACGCGTACGGGCCCCCCGCCTTGGGGTACGCATGGCTCAAGGTTGAGAACACGACCGCGAGCAACATGGCGCCGGCCGCCGTGAACAACCATGCGAGCAGGCTGTTGATGCCGAAAGGCGCAAGCGCCGCCGGCAGCAGGAACACGCCCGATCCGATCGAGTTACCCACCACCAGCGCGGTGCACATCCAAAATCCGAGCAACTGCGGACGCGCTCCGTCCGCCATCAGCGATCTGGTTTGGTGGGAGCGTTGACAGATCGCATCGAGGGGATCGTAATCGACTTGTGACCTCGAATCAAAAGATGCCGCACATCAAGACCGAATTGCCGGGACCGAGGACGCGAGATCTGCTGGCCCGCGACGCGATGGTGGTGGCGCCGTGTTACCCGCGCGATTACCCGTTCGCCATGTCGCACGGCCGGGGCGCGGAGGTTTGGGACGTGGACGGCAACCGCTTCCTGGATTTTGCCGCGGGCATTGCGGTATGCAGCACCGGCCACAGTCACCCCGCCGTGGTCGAGGCGGTGAGGCAGGCCGCCGGCCGCTTTCTGCACATCTCCTCGGACTACTGGCATGAAGCCCAGGTGCGCCTCGCCGAGCGCCTTGCGGAGCTCGCTCCCATGAAGGAGCCGGTCATGAGCTTCTTTGCGCAGTCCGGAACCGAAAGCGTGGAAGCGGCGTTGAAGCTGGCACGTTTCGCCAGCGGACGCAGCCGCTTTATCGGCTTTCTTGGCGGGTTCCATGGCCGCACCATGGGCTCTCTGGCGTTCACCTCCAGCAAGTACACCCAGCAGCGCGGCTATTTTCCGGTGATGCCGGGCGTGACGCACGTCCCGTACCCCAACGAATTCCGGCCGATATTCGCCGGCGCCGACCAGGGCCGCGCGGTGCTGCGTTACATCGAAGAGGTGCTGTTCGCCGGCAACCTGCCGGCCAGCGAAGTCGCCGCCATTCTCGTGGAACCGATATTGGGCGAGGGCGGCTACGTCGTTCCTCCGGACGGCTTTCTCGGCGGCCTGCGCGAGCTATGCGATCGCCACGGCATGCTGCTGATTTTCGACGAGGTGCAGTCGGGAATCGGCCGCACCGGCCGGATGTTTGCGTGCGAACACTGGGACGTCGTCCCGGACATCATGACACTGTCAAAGGGGCTGGGCTCCGGACTGCCCATCGGGGCGATGGTTGCAAAACGGACGATCATGCAAAAGTGGTCGCGCGGAGCCCACGGCAACACGTTCGGTGGAAACCCCCTGTGCTGTGCCGCGGCGTTGGCCACGCTCGATCTGGTCGAGGATGCTTATGCGCAGAATGCCGCGACCGTGGGTGCCTACTTCATGCGCAGGCTGGGCGCGTTAGCGGCCGGTTCGCCGGTGATCGGTGAGGTGCGCGGCAGGGGGCTGATGATCGGCATGGAGCTCGTGACCGACAGGACCGGCAATGCACCCGCCCGAAGGCTCTGCGACACCCTCGTCACGCGTGCGTTTCACAATGGTTTGCTGCTGTTGTCATGCGGCGCCAGCACGGTGCGGTTCATGCCGCCGTTGATGATCACGAACTCCGACGTCGATGAGGCGATGGCGCTGCTGAAGATCAGCCTGGCCGAGGCGCTCGTCGATGCCGGCGCGGCCTGAACATGGCCGCCGGCCGTTCAATGGCGGCAGTGCTCGGTGTGCTGCTGGCTTGCGGCGGCACCTTGCGACCGGCCGGCGCCGCAGAGGAGGAGAAGCGGCTGTACATCTACAATTGGACGGATTTCATTGGCCGCAACACCATCGCCCGGTTCGAAAAACTCACCGGCATCAAGGTAGTTTACGACGTGTACGACGCCGAGGAGACCATGGAGGCACGCCTGCTGGCCGGCAGCTCCGGCTACGATGTGGTCAGCGCATCCACGGATTTCTTCAGTCGTGAGATCAAGGCGGGAGTCTACATGCCGCTGGACAAATCCAAGCTGAGCAATTGGAAAAACCTCGATCCGCGGGTGCTCGCGATTCAGGCGGCGTATGATCCGGGCAATGCCCACGCGGTGCCGTATCTGCACTCGATGAACGGCTTCGCGTACAATGTAGACATGATCAAGGCGCGCATGCCGAACGCGCCGGTCGACAGCCTCGACATGATTTTCAATCCCGCGGTGGTCGCCAAATTCGCCGATTGCGGGGTGACCTTCCTGGATTCCGCCGAGGACACCATCCAGCTTGCGCTGCGCTATCTGGGGCTCGATCCGAATACCACGAAGCGCGAGGATTTCAAAGCCGCCGAGCAATTGCTGCTCAAGGTCCGGCCCTACGTGCGCTCCTTCGATTCCGCCGAATACATGAACGGCCTGGCGAACCGGGAGGTGTGCGTGGCCATGTCCTGGTCCAGCGACTACGCGCTGGCACATGCCCGCGCGTTGGCCGTCGGGGTCGACGTGAAGCTGGCCTTCACCGTGCCGAAGGAGGGTTCCAACGAAACCTTTTCCTCGCTGCTCATACCGGATGGTGCTCCCCATCCTCAAGCCGCGCACCAGTTCATCAATTTCATCCTGCGGCCGGACGTGATCGCCGAGATCAGCAATGATATTTATTACGGCAATGATAATATCGCGTCACGTCCGCTGGTCGATCCGCGTATCCTTGGGGATTCGACCCTGTATCCGACACCGGAAATCGAGGCGCGTCTGTACCTATCCGCCGAAGTGAACGCGGCCACCGAGCGGATACGCACACGCACCTGGACGCGCATCAAGACCGCGAAATAGCCAAACGCGAGGCCAGCAGTGAGCACACACGGCATTCCTAAACTGACGATCAGCTCCCCCACCGAGCTGTCGATAGACCGCGGCGGACAGCGCTTTGCGATCCATCCCATCTGGCTGCGCGAACGCTGCCAGGATCCGGCGAGCATCGACCTCGCCACCGGCCAGCGGCTCCACGACCCGTCGGGTCTGGATCTCGATCTGCGCCTGGTGGCGCTGTCCGAACCTGCCCCCGGACGGCTGCACGTGCGCTTCAGCGACGGCCACGAGGCTGACTTCGACTGCGGCGCAATCCTGGCGGAGGCGGCGCTTGCGCCCGGGGATCACGACTGTCCGGCGCCGCAGCTTTGGACCTCACAGCTCGGCGATCCGCCGCGTGCGCGCTGGCGCGGCAATCCCGGAAATCCCGACCTCGCCGATTGGACCGAACGGTTCCTGCGGCTGGGCTTCATCCTATTCAGCGGCGTACCTCCCGAGCCCAGGCAGGTGTTGAAGGTGGCGAGTACGTTCGGCTTCACCCGGGACACGAATTTCGGCGCGATGTTCGACGTTCGCTCGACGCCCAATGCCATCGATCTGGCGTACACCTCGATCCCGCTCGACCCCCACACGGACAATCCCTACCGCTCGCCCGTGCCCGGCGTGCAGCTGCTGCATTGCCTCGTCAATGAGACATCGGGCGGCCTGTCGACCCTGGTGGACGGATTCGCGGTGGCCGAGGCCCTACGGATGCGTGATCCGGCGGCATTCGAAATTCTCAGCCGGACCCCCGTGCGATTCCGCTATCGCGACGCGTCCACCGAATTGGTGGCGAGCGCGCCGCCGATCGAGCTGGACGTCGCCGGACGGCTGCGCACGATACACTTCAGTCCGCGCCTGGATTTCGTGCCGCTGTTGCCGCCGGCCGACCTATCGGCCTATTACCGGGCGCGGCGCGAGTTCGACCGGCTGCTGTGCGCGCCGGAATTCGAGATCCGCTTCCTGCTGGCGCGAGGCGACCTGGTGATGTTCGACAATTGCCGCCTGCTGCACGGCCGGACGGGTTTCGATCCGGCCCGGGGCATGCGCCATCTGCAGGGCTGCTACATCGATATCGACGGTCCGCGCAGCCTGTATCGGGTGCTGCGCCGCAAGCACACCGCGCCGGCGAGGATTTCGGCATGAGCCGCATGGTCAGCTTCCACCGGATGCAGGACGGCACCCGCGAGGACTACCAGCTGCTCGATGAATCCGAACGCGAATACGCGCGTGCGCTGCCCGACAACGTGCTCGCGGCGCTCGCCAAGCTGGATCATTCTCTGGAGGGCTATCCGCTGAGCCGCCTCGGCCACTCGCTGCAGGCCGCAACGCGGGCGCGCCGGGATGGCGCGGATGACGAACTCGTGGCCGCGGCGCTTATTCACGACATCGGCGATGAGCTCGCGCCCTACAATCATGCCGAGATCGCCGCCGGCATCCTGCGGCCATACGTGCGCCCGGAGGTCGCGTGGATAGTCGAACAACATGGACTGTTCCAGAATTACTATTACGTGCATCACTTCGGAGGCGACCGCAATGCGCGCGACAAGTATCGCGAGCACCCCTGGTATCAGGCATGCAAGGACTTCTGCGCCAACTGGGACCAGTGCTCATTCGACCCGGGTTATCCCACGGAACCGCTTGCCGCATTCGAGCCTTTGGTGCGCACCATCTTCAGCCGGGCGGCGCACGATCCGCGCTACGTCAAAAATCCGCCCTGAGGCGGCGGCGACTCAGCGCTCGGCCAGCTGTGCGTCGGCGATGCGCCGCTGATCGGCGAGGCGCATCCAGTAGCCCGCCGCCAGCACGCACGCGCCGACCAGCACGATGATCAGGCTCGCAAGCGCATTGACGTCCGGGCTGACGCCGAGCTTGACCTTGGAAAATATCACCATCGGCAATGTGCTCGCGCCAGGGCCGGAAACGAAGCTCGATATCACCAGATCATCGAGCGACAGCGTGAAGCTCAGCAGCCAGCTCGACGCCAGCGCCGGCGCGATGCCCGGCAACGTCGTGTCGATGAACGCCCGCACCGGTCCGGCGCCCAAATCCATGGCGGCCTCCTCCAGCGAACGATCCGCGGACTGCAGCCGGGACTGCACGGTGATCGTGACATAGGCCGCGCAGAATGCCATGTGCGCAATGACGATGGTGGTGAAGCCCCGGTGGGGCCACGCAAACCAGTGCAGCATCGACACGAACAGCAGCAGCTGGGTGATGCCCGTGATAATTTCGGGCATGACCAGCGGCGCGTTGACCATTCCGGTGAGCAGCAGCCGGCCGCGAAAGGTCTTGAATCGCACCAGTGCGATCGCGGCGAGCGCTCCGAGGATGACCGAACCGGTCGCCACCACGACGCCTATGCGCAGGCTCAACCAGGCGGCGTCGAGGATCTGATCGTTGTGCAACAGCTCGAGATACCACTGCGCGGAGAAGCCGCCCCAAACGCTCACCAGGGCGGAAGCATTGAATGAATAGCCGATCAACACCGCGATGGGGACGTACAAAATCGCGATCCCCAGACACAGGATGGTAATCAGCAGCGGCGCGATGCGTTCCTGCACGCTCAGGACTCGAGCTGCTTCGAGCTGTAGTGCTGGTAGAGCGCGATCGGCCCCACCAGCAGCACCAGGAACACGATGGCGACGGCCGAGGCCACCGGCCAGTCGCGATTGCCGAAGAATTCATCCCACAGCACGCGCCCGATCATCAGATTATCCGGGCCGCCCAGCAGGGTCGGGATGACGAATTCACCGATGGCCGGAATGAACACCAGCATCGAACCGGCTATGACGCCGGGCATGGACAGGGGCAGCGTGACGTCGATGAAAGCGCGCCAGGGCGGGCTGCCCAGGTCCGCCGCCGCCTCCAACAGGGAATGGTCGAGCTTCTCCAGGGTCGCGAACAGCGGCAGCACCATGAACGGCAGATAGGAATAGATGATCCCGAGATACACGGCCAATGTTGTCCGCATGATCTGCAGCGGATGATCGATGATGCCGAGCCACAGCAGCGCGGAATTGAGCAATCCGCTCTCGCGGATGATGCCCTCGAGGGCGTACACACGTAGCAGGAACGAGGTCCAGAACGGTAAAATGATGATCAGCAGCAGGATGCTCTGGGTGCTTTTCGACGTCCGTGCGATGGCGTAAGCCATCGGGTAGCCGAGGGCCAGGCAGATGACCGTCGAAAAGAAGGCCGTCTTGATGGAATACAGGTAGGAGAGTCCGTACACCTCGTCGGTGAACAGGTACTTGAAGTTGCCGAGATTCAGCGTCAGATCGAGGTGCCAGTCGGGCGTGATGGATACAATGTCCGAAAATGGCGGAACCCGCACCGCGGTGTCGGCGAAGCTGATGACCAGGGCGAAAGCGAAGGGAATGAGAAAAAAGATCAACAGATACAGCAGCGGAGGCAGGATGATCAGCCACTTGCCGTGCCGTCGCAGCCACCCGCGTCGCGCGGCTCCGGCCACGGATCAGCGGTTCCCGTGACGCTGAGGAAGGGCGCACGCGCGCCGCACAATTCCGTCAGCGTGAAAAAGCCGGCCCGTGGCCGCCAGCGCCAGCGCCTGATCGAGGCGTGCATCTCCGCCCTGCACATTCACGGACCTTCCCGCACGACCGTGGAAAAAGTCGTGTCCATCGCCCGGATGTCGCCCGGCATCGTGCGATTTTACTTCGACTCCAAAGCCGCCATGCTGGTCGCGTCGCTGCAATTTCTCTCCGCGGAATTCGAGGAGCGCGTCCTGACCCCGGTCGGCCGCCTCAAGGAGGATCCGATCGCGGCCCTGGAACTCCTGGTGGATCTGTATATCGATCCTGAAATCGCCAGCGCCCGCAAGGTTTCGGTCTGGTACGCCTTTTGGGGCGAGGCGAATTCACGCCAGGAATACTACGACATTTGCGGCGCTCAAGACGAGCGCTTTGCGGCCTTGGTGCACGAGCTGATCGGCACCCTTATCATCCGCACGCGTCAGCCGCAGCTCGACCCGGACGGCGTGGCCCTCGGATTGACCGGTGTGTTGGAGATGCTGTGGCAGGGATTCGCTTTTCAAACCGAGGACAACATCGATCGGGAGGCGGCCAAGCGGCGCTGCATGGCGTATTTGCGTTCGATCTTCCCGGATTCGTTCGGGCGTGGCGCCGACGCCGCCGCTCCGACCGGCGGCCGTGCGGGGCGCACCGATGCGTCGCTGCGGCCGGCTCGAAGCTATGACGATGCGCGTTGGATTGCCATCGAATCGGCCTTGGCCGAATTCAGGCAGGCGCTGCGCCGCCTGATGCCGCCGGCGTGGGGGCCTGATGAGGCCGAACGAGCTGATGACGGCGAACGATAATTGACTATACTCGGTTTCCCGATGAGGGATTCTCCGGCGCGGATTCTGCGACTGACGATCGACTGGGAGTAGCATCATGGCCACGCTTTCCTCGAAATTGGACGAATGGCGCGCACGCGCCGCCACTGCCCGCTACGAGACGCGGCATTTCATCGACGGCCGGTTCGTCGAGTCCGTCGCGGGGGATCATTTTACGGTGATCAATCCCGCCACCTCCCAGCCGCTGTGCGAGGTCAGTGCCGGCGGTCCCAAGGAAATCGACCTGGCGGTGGCCAGCGCCAAGCGCAGCTTCGGCGCAAGGGTCTGGAGCCGCAAGGCGCCGCGCGAGCGGATGGCGGTGCTCGCGGCCTTGAGCCGGCTGATCGAGAAAAACGCCGAACAGTTTGCGCTGCTCGACACGCTGTGCATGGGCAAGCCGATCAGCGACATGCTGAACATCGACGTGCCTGCCGCCGCCATGAATTTCGCCTATTTCGGCGAACTCATCGACAAGATAGACGGCGCGGTGACGGCCACCGCGGCCGATGCGTTTCATTACATTCTGCGCGAACCGCTGGGCGTGGTGGGTTGCATCGTGCCGTGGAATTACCCGCTGCTGATGGCGGCCTGGAAGGTGGCTCCGGCGCTCGCGGCCGGCAATTCCGTGGTGCTGAAGCCGGCGGAACAATCACCGCTGTCCGGGCTGCTGCTCGCGCAGTTGTTCGTGGAGGCCGGCGGTCCGCCGGGTGTGCTCAACGTGGTGAACGGCCTCGGCGAAAGCGCCGGCGCTGCGCTTGCCCTGCACAATGACGTGGCCAAGATCGGCTTCACCGGCTCGACCGAGATCGGCAAGCAGATGCTGATCTACGCCGGCCAGTCCAACATGAAACGCGTCAGCCTCGAGTGCGGCGGAAAAACACCGCAGATATTTCTTGCCGACCTGCCGGACATCGACGTGGCGGTGACCTACGCGATCAACGGGATCTTCGGCAACATGGGCGAGGTGTGCAACGCAGGTTCCCGGCTGCTCATCGACAAGCCGATTGCCGCGGATTTCCTGTCACGGTTCATCGAGCGCGGCAAGACCGCGTACCGGCCCGGGGATCCACTGGACCCGGCCACCAATCTCGGACCGCTGGTGACCGCGTCGCATCGGGCCCGGGTCATGAACTACATCACGCGCGGCAAGACCGAGGGGGCCCGGCTGGAATTCGGCGGCAATGCGCCCGATCTGCCGGGTTGCTTCGTCAACCCGACGCTGTTCTCGGGCGTCGCCAATCACATGACCATTGCGCGTGAGGAAATCTTCGGGCCGGTCGCAGCCGCGATCGTGGTCGACGGGCTGGCCGAAGCGCTGACGGTCGCCAATGATTCCATCTACGGACTGGCGGCTTCCGTTTGGACCCGCGATCTGACCGTGGCGCACAAAACCGTGCGCGATCTGGAGGCTGGCGTGATCTGGGTGAACTGTTTCGATCACGGAGATATGACCCAGCCCTTCGGCGGATATAAACAGTCCGGACAGGGCAGGGACAAATGCATCGAGAGCTTGCTGTCCTATACCCAGACCAAGTCCGCCTGGATCAATCTCGGCTGAGTTCATCCGGCCGTCGTTCATCCGGCCCTGGCGATGGTTAGGGTAGCGGCGTTCTGCATGCCATCGAGCAGCGCGACCAGCGCCCCGAGCGCGCTCCATACCGAGGCGTCGGTGTTGCCGGTGTGCGTCTCGCAGGCCAGTATGGCCGCCTGCTCGAGCGCATTCGCCGCGGTCGCCAGCTCCGTGATTTCAAAGACCCCGGCCCCGCCGCGCAGACGATGCGCGCGGAATTTGAGATCCTCGAATATCCACGACTGGCTCTCATCGGCACGGGCCAGCGACGCGCTCAGCAGCACCAGCTGCAGGTGCTCACCGCGCAGCCTGGCTTGGAAGATTTCCCGCAAGCGGTCGAATTCGTCCACCGGCGCAGCAGTGGCATCCGCCGCGGCAGCCGCACGCGCCGTGCGGCGCGGACGGCGCTCAGTTGATGTCATTCCGGCCCCGCTTACGCGCGATCGGTTCCGTCGCGGCGACTTCTTCCAGGTCTGCGCGCCCGGCGCGCCGCTTGTTGGCATACAGTTGGCGATCGGCGGCGCGCAGCAGATCCTTGAGCTGAGCGGAGGCGTCGAGTTCCTGATTCGCTTCCAGTGCCGTCACGCCAATGCTCGCCGTGAAGCGTATCTGCGCCGCGTGCGTTGCCACCGGTTCGAGCGCGAACACACGGCGCAGCTTGCGGGCGACCCGGTTGGCCCCCTGCAGGGTGGTTTCCGGCAACACGATCATGAATTCATCGCCGCCCACGCGCGCAAGCCAGTCGATGTCCCTGCGGATGCAGCCTTCGGACAGAGCCACGAAGGCGCGCAGCAATTGATCGCCGGCCTCGTGTCCGAAGCGGTCATTGACCTGTTTGAAGTCGTCGATGTCGCAGCTGAGGATGGCAAGCGGATGGCCGTAGCGTTGCGAGCGGGCGAGTTCCCGCGGCAACTGCTTGGACAGATAACGCAGGTTGTGCGCGCCCGTCAGGGGATCGGTGACGGCGAGGCGGCGGTTCTCGCGGTTGCTGATCCGCAGGGAATGCTCCACGTGGGTGATGCGTCTCGCCACGTCCAGGCGGGCCAGTATTTCGTCGATGGGTGCACCCTTGACCAGGTAGTCGTCGGCGCCGGCGGCGAGCCCCGCCAGCAAATCCTGTTTGCTGTCGCGCACGGTGAACATCAACACATAGACGTAGCTTTCGGTATGGTCGATGCGCACGTGGCGGCACAGTGCGAGCCCGTCCATGTCGGGCATCTGCCAGTCGGTGAGCAGGATTTGACACTGACCCTGGTGCAGCACCCGCATTGCCTGCTCCCCTGATGCGGCAACCTCGACATCGTAGTGGGCGGCTTTCAACAGCGCCGCGAGGCGTGCGCGCACGATATCGTCGTCATCCACCACCAGCACGCGGCAGGTGCTGCGTGCCTCCATGCGCCGCGTCAGTATGGTGTCCTCGAGATCGACCTCGACGTTCGCGGTGGAACGGTCGCTGATCTCACGATGCATGGAGTGCTCCGGCGGCGCAGCGGGGCGGCCGAAGCCGGGCCCGGCGCTCGCGGGCCTGATCGAGCATCTGGCCGGCCTCCCGGCTCACGCGTGCTGTCGGCGTCAGGAGTCCATAATCCTCGAGCAGTCGTCTTGCGAGCCGGTCATTCGCGTCGCGAACGACGCAGACCAAAGACTTGCTTTCCATTGCTTGCTCCCGAGTGTTGTGCCTGAAGCCTAAAACAGCGGATCCGGGCGGCGATGTAGGGCATTCGTGACAGGACGCGCCAACTGCGACCGGATTCCGGAAGACGTCGGGCACCGTGTGAACAGCATCACAGGGGAATCAGTTCATGCTCGATGGCGCAGCGGATCAGGGCCGAGCGGTTGTCCACGCCGAGCTTCACCATGAGCCGGCCCCGGTAGGTATCCACGGTTTTTCGCGATAGCGACAGGTGTTCCGCGATGGCGGCGCTGGTCGCGCCGTCGACGATGCGCCGCAGTACTTGGCGCTCGCGCAAGCTGAGCCGCTCGATCGGGCTCTTACGCAGGGATTCGGTCGACAGACCGGGTGCCATCGCGGCGGCGATGGCGGGGCTCAAGTACTGCCGGCCGGCAACCACGGTTTTGACGGCGAGCACCAACTCGCGCGCCGCAGCGTCCTTCAGCGCATAGCCATGCGCGCCGGCCCGCAGCGCCCGATGCACGTGCTCGGCCGAATGGCAGGCGGACAGGGCGATGACGCGAGTGCTGGGATTTTCGGCGAGAATCAACTGGGTGGCGTCGATTCCGTTGAGATCCGGAAGCACGAGATCCATGATTATCACGTCCGGTTTGAGCCGGCGCGCAGCCAGTACGGCCTCACGCCCGGTGGCGGCGCTGCCCACGACCGTCATGGACTCCTCCCGCTCGAGCAACGCCGTCAATCCCTCGCACACGATGCCGTGGTCGTCCACCACCATCAGCCTGATCACTGGTGCTTCGCGGTGCTTCGGGGATGTTCCAGTCCTTGGATCCGTCATAGTCGCTGCCTCCATGAACCTCCGGTCGGCTTGGCATATGGATTCTTTAAGCAAATACCGGGATATTTCGCTGTGTACGGCAACAGACATACGGCGCTAAAATAAGTCGTTAACCTGAATAAGGGGTTATTGATCCTCAAGGGAGCTGAGGGGCATGATTAATATGGATGCGCAGACGCGGGCGCGATCACCGACCCGTCCGCAGCTGCCGGCAAGCACCGTCGGGCACATCATGTCCCAGGTGGTGGAGTGCGCCCCGAATGGTGTGGCGCTGACCCTCCCGGATGGACGCATCGCGCTGGTCAATGCCGAACTCGAGCGCATGTTCGGGTATGCGCGCGCCGATTTGCTGGACTCTCCCATCGAAAGACTGGTGCCGGAGCGCTTTCGCGCCAGCCATGCACTGCTACGCGATGTGAATCCCGGCGACACCCGTTCGCGCACCATGGGCGCCGGCCGGGAATTGCTCGGATTGCGGTCGGACGGGACCGAGTTCCCGATCGAGGTGGGCATCAGCCCGCTCAAGACCCCGGACGGGATGATGGTGGTCGAGACCATGGTCGATATATCGGTGCGCAAAAGCCTGCAGCGCATGTTCCAGAAAATCGTCGAGGCGGCGCCCTGCGGCATGGTCATGATCGACGCCAAAGGCCGTATCGTGCTGGTCAATCCGTACGCCGAAGTGATGTTCGGCTATGCGCGCACGGAGCTCATCGGCAATTCGCTGGAGATGCTGCTGCCCGAGCGCCTGCGGGCGGTGCATGAGGGGCACCGGCGCCTGTATGCAGAGGCGCCCACTGTGCGGCTGGTCGGCGTGGACCTCGATCTGACCGGGCGGCGCAAGGACGGATCGGAGTTTCCGGCGGAGATCGCCTTGAGCCCGGTGCCGGGCGAACAGGACGGTCTGGTGCTGGCGGCGGTGACCGATATCACCCAGCGAAAAGCCATGCAGTTGGAGCTGCGCCAGGCCAATGCCAATCTGGAGGAATTCACCTATGCGGCCTCGCATGATCTGAAATCACCGCTGCGGGGCATCTCGGATCTGATCGAATGGGTGGTGGAGGATCTCGGCGCGCAGGCGCCGCCGGAGGTCGCCCGCAATCTCGGCCGGGTGAGCGACCGCATCCACCGGCTCGAGAGAATCATCGAGGATCTGCTCAACTACGCGCGCGCCGGACAGACTTCCGCCGAGGTGGAATCCATCGACCCGAAGTCCCTGATCGACGGCGCCATCGATATCCTGCCGCCCGCCATCGGATTTTCGATCGTGGTGAACATCGACGCACAGCCCTTCGTGGGCGCCAAGGCGCCGATCGAGACGGTGCTGCGCAATCTGGTTTCCAATGCGGTCAAGCATCACGACAGGCCGGCCGGTCAAATCGACATCCGGGCCGCCGATGAGGGCAGATACTGCGTGTTCAGCGTGAGCGACGACGGTCCCGGCATTCCGGCCGTCTCCCAGGAGCGCGTATTTCGCATGTTCCAGACCCTGACGGGCGGCAATGGCGAACACTCGGGCATCGGATTGGCGCTGTGCAAGCGGCTGGTGGAATCGCACGGCGGTTGGATCAAGCTGGAGTCGACCGGCGCCCGCGGCACCACCTTCCGGGTGTGGTGGCCGAGATTCCAGTGGCGCAAGAATGACCTCTAAGCCGCCAATGAGCATTCTTCTGGTGGAGGATGACGATGTCGCCGCCGAGGCCGTCGTCCGTGGCTTGCACAAGCACGGCTTGAACTGGCCCGTCGTGTTCGCCGAGGACGGAGTGGTCGCGCTGGAGATACTGCGCGGAACCCATGCCAGGCGGATCCAAAAGCCGCTGCTGGCGTTCGTGGATCTGAACATGCCGCGCATGAGCGGCATCGAATTCCTGCAATCGATGCGCGCGGATCCGGAGTTGCGCGGCACAGTGGCCTTCATCCTGACGACCTCGGCAGCGGATTCGGATCGCGCCAAAGCCTACCAGCAGTGCATCGCCGGCTACATCGTCAAGTCTGCGGTGGGTCCGCAGTTCAGCGGATTGGCGCGCTTCCTGACGGAATATCATTCGGCCGTGGTTCCTGCATGATGCCGGACAGCGACTGATGGCAAAGATACTGGTCGTCGATGACAACACAATCAACCGCAAGCTGTTGGTGGCGCTGCTGAGCCACGACGGACATCTGACCACGGAGGCGAGCGATGGTGCCGAGGCGCTGGATGTGGCGCTCGCCGAGCGGCCGCAACTGGTCATATCCGACATCGTCATGCCCACCACGGACGGGTTCGAGTTCGTGCGGGCACTGCGCGCCGATGCGGATCTGCGCGGCACCCCGGTGATCTTCTACACGGCAAATTACCACGAGCGGGAGGCGTTGAATCTGGCGCAGGCCTGCCAGGTTGCCCGCGTGCTGGTGAAGCCGTGTCCGCCGCTGGAGATTCTCAAGGCCGTGGACCAGGTCATGGCCGGCGTATCCGAATCGGGACGGTTTTTCATCCCCGAGTCCTTCGACCGCGAACATTTGGTTTTGATGACCAACAAGCTGGCGGAGCAATCCGATGCGCTGGCCGCCTCCAACGCGCGCCTGGTGGCTCTCGGCATCTTGAATGTCGAACTCGCCGCCGATCGGGATTCCAAGGCGCTGCTGCGACGCGTATGCGGCGGGGCGCGCAATCTGATCGGGGCGCGCTATGCGGTGCTCGAGCTCAAGGATCCGGCATCGACGCTGGGCGATTTCGTCGCCACCAGCGGCATCGATCCCGGCTCACCGCCGCCGTCGCCCCTGATCGAATCCGGACACCTGGCGGATGTGCTGGAGGGTCGGCGGTCCTGGCGCAGCCGCGCGGTCGAGCGGCCCGACCCCGGCTATCGGCCGGGATATCCGCCGGCACCGGCGTTTCTCGCCGCTCCCTTGTGCACGCCCACGCGCTCGCTCGGCTGGCTGTGCCTGGCCGACAAAATCGGCGCGGACGCCTTCAACGAGGAGGATGAGCGGCTGCTCACCGGTCTCGGTGCGCTGGCGGGCCAGGTGTACGAGAACAATGCGTTGCGCGCCGATCTGCAGCTGCAGACCGAGGTGCTGCGCAGGGACGAAGACCGGTATCGGCATCTCGCGGCGGACGCAGCCGCCACCTTGGAACGGGTCTACGCGGTGATGGGCGGCGTCAATCTGGTCGCGGTGCGCGCACGCGATCGGATCGGTTTGTGCGATCAGGTCTGCCGCCTGCTGGCCGTACAGGGCCGCTATCGGCTGGCCTTCGTGGAGATGCTGGATCCCCCGACCCAGCAGATGCTGCTCATGGCGGCGGCCGGCGACAAGGCCGATGCGGCGGCTTTCCGGGGCACGGTGCCGCAGGTCCGAAGGTTGCCCCACCCGCTGTTCTGCAACGATCTGAGTGCATCCGATCCGGACATCCCCAACCGCGGGGAGATGCTGGCGCGCGGCTACCACGCCCTGGCATCCCTGCCGCTGCTGTGCGAATTCGCGCCCGTCGGCCAGCTGTTGCTCTTCAGCGAGCAGACGGGCGTCTTCGACGCCGCGGAAATGCACTTGGTCAACGAGGTGGCGAGCAGCATCTCGCTGGCGTTGACGCGCATCGCCGCCGACCGCATGCCAGCATGACGCTGTGGTCGCTGGCCGGGGCCGATTCCATCATTGCCCTGGTGTTCTTTTCGATCCCGCTGGCGGTCTTCAGCTACGTTCGAAAGCGGGGGGATACATCGCCCGATTGGCTGGTCTGGGTGTTCTGCGCCTTCATCCTTGCCTGCGCCATCACCTATGCGCTCGACGCGTGGACCCTCTGGCACCCGGATTACGGGCTGCTCGCCATCGCCAAACTGTGCACGGCGGCGCTCTCCATCATCGCGGCGGCAGCCCTTTGGTCCCTCATCTCCCGGGCACTGAAGATTCCGTCAGTGGCGCAGTTGCAAGGCGTCATCGATTCGCTGCGCCAGGAGGTGCAGGGCCGGCGCGAGGTCGAGCGGCATCTTGCCGATCTGCAGCAGAATCTCACCATGGCGCTCTCCAGCATCGACGCCGGATTCATTGCAGCGGATCGCGCCGGTCGGGTGACCCAGATGAACGCCGTGGCCGAGCGGGTGACCGGCTGGCCCGAAGCCGATGCGCGGGGACGATTGCTGTGGGAGGTGTTGAACCGCGAGGGCCGGCCGCAGGAATATCTGTCGAAGAACCCGGTCGATCTCTTGCTGGAGCAGCGCGATCCGCCGGAATTGGAACAGATGGTCGTCATCGGGCGCGGCGGTGCGCGCACCGCGGTGGAATTCAAGTCCGCCGTGACGCGCGGCGCGGACGGCGCGGTGCACGGACTTGTCCTGGTGTTTCGCGACATGTCGCGCCTCGTCGAGGCGGAGTCCGCCGCGATCCGCCTCGCGGCGATAGTGGACTCCTCCACCGACGCCATCATCGGCAAAACGCTGGACGGGCGTATCACCAGCTGGAACCACGGCGCCGAGGTCTTGTTCGGCTACAGCGCGGCGGAGGCGATCGGCCGACCGGTGCAGATGCTCATTCCGCCCGAGCGCGAGACCGAGGAAATGCGCATCCTGCGCGATCTCGCAAACGGCATACAGGTGCCGGCCTTCGAAACCGTGCGTCGCGACAAGGATGATCGACTGATACCGGTCTCGCTCACCATCTCGCCGATTCGCGATGCGCGCGGCCGGGTGGTGGGGGGTGCGAAGATCGTGCGCGACATTTCCACGCAGAAGCGGGCCGCGGATGCCTTGCGCGACAGCGAGGAGCGGCTGAATTTCACCCTGCAGTCGGCCCAGGTCGGAGATTTCGATCTGGAAATGCCGTCGGGGGTCGGACGCCGCTCCGCACTGTACGCCCGTCTCATGGGTTACCCGGATATGCCGGCGGATTGGGGGGTGGGATCCTTCCTCGATCATATCCATCCCGATGATCGCGCCCTGACCGAGGAGAAGATCTGGACCTACCGCAACACGCCGCAGGATTGGAGTTTCGAGTGCCGCGTAATCTGGCCGGACGTGAGCGTGCACTGGATCAGCGTACACGGCAGTACCATCGCGGCGAACGGCAGGCCGGTACGCATGCTCGGCGTCGTCATGGACGTCACCGAAAGGCGGTTCGCCGAGGAGGCACGCAACAAGGCGCTGCTGTTGGAGGCGGAGAACAAGCAGATTCAGGAGGCGAACCGGCTCAAGAGCCAGTTCCTCGCCAACATGTCGCACGAGCTGCGTACGCCGCTCAACGCCATTATCGGCTTTGCCGAGCTGCTGCACGCCGGTACGGTGCCGCCCGATTCCCCCAAGGTGCACGAATTCCTGGGTCATATCAGCAGCAGCGGCCGGCATCTGTTGCAGCTGATCAACGACGTGCTCGATCTGTCGAAGGTCGAATCCGGCAAGTTCGAATTCTTTCCCGCGGCCCTGCAGCTGCCGACTCTGATCAAGGAGGTGTGCGATATCCTGCGCACCGACTTCCAGCGCAAAAAATTGCATTTATCGATCGATGTCGATCCGCAGGTGGCCGATCTGCAGCTCGATCCGGCGCGCCTGAAACAGGCTTTGTTCAATTACCTGTCGAATGCCATCAAGTTCACGCCGCCGGGCGGCACGGTGAGCGTTCGGGCGCGGCCCGAAGGGCCTGAACGTTTCCGGCTGGACGTGGAGGACAGCGGAATCGGGATCTCGGAGCGCGACATTCCCCGCCTGTTCAGCGAATTCACCCAGCTGGATGCGGGTTACGACAAGACTCATCCCGGCACCGGCCTGGGCCTGGCCCTTACCCGGCGCCTGATCGAGGCGCAGGGCGGGCAGGTGGGTGTGCGCAGCGTGCTCGGTACCGGCAGCGTGTTTCATCTGGTGCTCAACCGGATTCACGGCACGGATCTGAAGCGCGCCGTGATCGACGCGAATGATGAATCGCATCAACGCCGCCTGCTGCTCATCGAAAACGACCGGCGCGACCAGCAGAAGTTCTCACGGGCGCTCGCCGAAGCCGGCTTCGCCGTGGATCAGGCCTTCACGGCCGATCAGGCCGTGGTCAAGGCAGGCGATCAGGCCTATGACGCCATCGCGCTCAATCTGGAACTGCCGGATCAGGCCGGATTGGGCGCGCTTTCCCGCATCCGCAGCGACGGTGCGAGCCGGGATTCCCCGGTGGTGGGGGTGACCATGGACGGCGGCGGTGGCGGCGCGGCGACCTTCGCAATCGACGATGTGCTGGCCAAACCCATTCACAGCGCCGAAATCGCCGCCGCCATGTCCAAATTGCCGCGCCGTGGCAAGATTCTGGTGGTGGACGACGATCCGGTGGCGCTCGATCTGATGCGCGTGTTGCTCGACGCTCTCCATATGCAGCCGCATTGCATGGCGGACGGACGCGAGGCGCTGCAGGAGATCGACCGGGAGCGGCCGGACGCCATCATCCTGGATTTGATCATGCCCGAATTCGACGGATTCCAGTTTCTCGACGCCTTGCGTGGAGTTGCGGGCAGGCGGGACATCCCGGTATTCATCTGGACCCAGATGACGCTGGCGGAAGGCGATTACGCCCGGCTGGCCCGGTCTGCACAGAAGATTTTGACCAAGGGCGGCGGGGAATTCTCGGCGGCGCTCGAGGACCTGCGCCGCCGTTATCCGCCGCGGGGTGACGGCCCCGTACAGTCGTGAGCGCTCCGAAGGCGTTGATCGTCGATGACAACGCCTTGAACGTCGAATTGGTGAGCGTGGTGCTGCAGGCGGACTCGTTTCTGGTGGAGTCCGCGGGCGATGCCGTCGGCGGCCTGCAACGCATCCAGTCCTTTCAGCCCGATCTGATCCTGATGGACGTTCAATTGCCCGGCATGGATGGTCTGGAGTTTGCCAGGATCATCAAAAGGGAGCCGGGCACCCGGCACATCGTCGTGATCGCATTCACCGCCTATGCGATGCGCGGCGACGAGGCCCGGATGCTGGCCGCCGGATGCGACGGGTATCTGTCCAAGCCGATCGACGTGGCGACGTTCGCCGCCCAGGTGCGGGCCTTTCTGCCCCGGAGGGATTGATCAGACGAATTGCCGGGGCGCGCTCGGCAGACGCGCCTCGGGAATGCGCTCGCGCAGCAGATTGTGGAATTCGAACATCCAGGACTCGAGGGTCGACAGCGGGCCGGGCTCGTAGCTTCGCGATCCGAGTCCGCGCTGTACCCGCGTACACAACCACTTGTCCTCGTTGTTCACCTGGGTGTTGATGCGGTTTCCCAGGAAGCGCACGGCGCGCATCTCCGCACTGGCATTCGGCAGTCCGAACAGGCCGCTGCGCACGATGCAGCGGCCGGGAACATCGGGCAGCACCTGGAAGAAATCCATCTGATCGGGAAACACGTCGATTCCGAGGTTCGGCAGCATGCTGTAGAAGCGCCAGCAGCGCCGTTGCGCCTCCGGCAGCTGGGTGGCCGCGCGGCCGATCAGGCGCTGATACATGCGCTCGGACCAATTTGAGGACTCGGTGTCCCGCAGCCAGCTCACACCGCGGGCGACGCCGGGCACCGACGCCTGATCGTCGTAGTCCGGACTGAACATGCGGAACAAGCCGGGATGGCCGATGGGAACGTGATAGGACTCGAGGTAATTGTCCATCGCAATTTTCCAATCCACCGGCCACACGTCCACGCTGATCGGGCCGAGCGGCACCATGTCCTCGAAGCGATAGACCGCCAGTTCCTCGCCGAGGCGGCCCCAGATCTTCGATACCGGCGGTGGATCTCCCGTCAGGCAGACGAACACGAAGCCGAAGGCGCTGTCGACTCGCATCGGCCGAAGGCCATGTTTGGAGCGGTCGAGGCCTGCAAAGCTCTCGCGCATCGGGGTGCCGATGAGGCCGCCATCCTGCCGGTAGGTCCAGCCGTGATACGGGCAGGTGATGGTCGACGAACAGCTTCCGGAGCCGTCCAACAGCCGGGCGCCGCGATGTCGGCAGACGTTGTGGAACGCGCGGATCCCGCCATCGCGGTCCCGCAGCACCAGCACGCTGTCGGCCCCCACGTCGAGCGTCACGTAGTCGCCGGATCGGGGGATCGAATTGACGTGGCAGACGATCTGCCAGCTCGGCAGAACGATCCGCTCCAATTCGAGCCGCGTCATGTCGGCATTGTTGTACACCCACGCGGGCAGCGCATGGATCTCGCCGCCCGGGCGCATCTGCCGCTTCTCAACGATCAGGCTGCTCATCGGATTCCTCCGCCGTCAATCGGCCGGTTGCACGCGCGGTCTGCGCTAACGAACGATGCGCCGGAGACCCGCACTTATATGACCATTTAATTTTCTCCGAAGCCGGCGTCTTTGGCAAGCCAAAGCGCCGCAACACGAAAAAATGCGATAAAAAGCTGTCTAAATCCCAGCTCGGCCAGGGTTTGCGCGCGTCGCGGCTTTTTATTTATACGAGTATATAATAACCGTGGACGCCTCGTTTGACGGATGTTAGGGTCGACTTGCAAATGATCCTGCAATGGGGGGAATCGCGATGGCCCGCACACTGACCAAGAACAACGCACATTTCCAGCGTGCCGTGCAGCATCTGCCGCTGGGCGTCGCCTCCAATTTCCGTTACTGGGGCGAGGACCGGACCATTTATGTCAAGCGCGGCCGTGGTGCGCGCATCGTGGATCTGGACGACAATTCCTACGTCGATTACCGGCTGGGCTACGGGCCTGCAATTCTCGGATATGCGGATCCCCGGGTCGATGCGGCGGCGCATGCGGGCATGGAGATCGGCGGGGTGTTCGCGCTTTCCACCGAGCGTGAATTGAACGTGGCCGAACGCATCTCCAAGATGGTGCCTGCGGCCGAGCTCGTGCGTTTTTCCAACTCCGGCACCGAGGCGGTGATGGCGGGACTGCGGTTGGCGAGGGCATACACCGGGCGAGACGACTACGTGATTCTGGAGGGCGGCTATCACGGACTGTTCGACGCGGCGATGTGGTTCACGCCCATGGACAAATGGTCCGAGGTGGGCGACCCGGCCGTGCTGCCCTACAGCGAGGGCGTTCCCATCGGCCTGAAGAGCTTTGCGCACTTCGTGCAGGCCAACGATTCCAATCAGCTCGAAGACGTGTTCCGGCGCCACGCACACCGCATCGCCTGCATGCTCATCGAGCCGATCATGGGGAACTGTCTCGGCATCGCCGCCGAACCGCAATATCTGCGCACGGCTCGCGAATTGTGCGACCGGTACGGTGTGGTGTTGCTCATCGACGAGGTCAAGACGGGATTTCGGGTGGCTCGCGGCGGCGTGCAGGAGCTGTACGGCATCGACGCCGACCTCTGCACGTTCGCCAAGGCCCTCGCCAACGGCTATCCGATTTCGGTGCTCGCGGGGCGCGCGCACATCATGCGCAAGATCGGCCGCGGCGTCGCCCATGGCGGAACCTACACGGCGCATTCGGTCTCCCTGGCCGCGGCGGAGAAGACCCTGGAAATTCTCGATGAGACCGATGCGCTGGAACGCGTTGCGGATTACGGCATGCGCCTGCGGCAGGGGATGCGCGCCATTCTCTGCGCGCGCGGAATCGCACACAGTTTCGTGGGCCATCCGTCGATGAGCGGGCTGTATTTCGCCGAGCAGCCGCCGCGCAATTACCGCTCATGGAAGGGCAGCGACTACACTTTCTACGACGCCATGGCCAGGGTATTGCACGACGAGGGCGTGTTGTGCGAACCGGACTCGCGCGAACCGTGGTTCGTGTCCGCGGCCCATGATGATTCCTGTCTGGTCGATACGCTGAAGGCCTTCGAGCTCGCCGTGGATGCCACGCTGCAGTCCGGCACGGGCGGCATGGCCGGTGCATCGCGTAAGGTTCCGGCTTGAGCAGCAGCCGTATGGCGCCGGTCGGGAGCTACGATGCCATCGTGGTCGGAGCCGGTCACAACGGCCTGGTTGCCGCCTGCTATCTGGCGCGGGCCGGTCTAAAGACGCTGGTGCTCGAACGCCAGCCCTATATCGGCGGGGCGGCGGTCAGCCGGCGGCTGTACCGCGATTTCACCTATTCGAACTGCTCGTATGTGTGCAGCCTGCTGCGGCCGGAGATCATCCGGACATTGCAGCTGCCGCGCTTCGGATTGCAGTTGATTCCGTACGAGGGCGGCTGCACCATGATGCGCGACGGCGGCCATCTGGCCCTGTACGACAATCACGATGCCCTGCGGCGGGAAATTGCCCGGCACTCGAAGCGCGACGCCGAAGCCTACGAGCGCTACTCGCGCGACGTGATGCGCCAGTGCAAATTCATCAAACCTCTGCTGATGCGTGAACCTCCGGATCCGACCTCCTTCAAGCCGCGCGACATCCTGGAACTTCTGCATCTCGGGCAGCGATTTCATCGCCTCGGGGAGCGCCGCATGTACGATACGCTGCGGTTCTGGAGCATGAGCGCCGCCGATTTTCTCGATGAGTATTTCGAGAGCGAAATCGTCAAGGCGCACTTCGCAGGCAGTTCCATCATCGGTACGGCGCTCGGACCGCGTTCGCCCGGAACCGCCTATGTGCTGCTGCATCATTACATGGGCGACATCGACGACACCGTGGGCGCCTGGGGATTTGCGCGCGGCGGCATGGGCGCCATCAGCAACGCGCTCGGCGCCTCGTTGCAAGCGAGCGGCGGAGCCATTCGCAGCGGTGTCGAGGTTGCCAGGATTCTGGTGCGCGGCGGCCGGGCCCGCGGTGTGGCCCTTGCGAGCGGCGAGGAGATCCGCTCGAGGCTGGTGATATCCAACCTGGACGTGCGGCGCACCTTCCTGAAGACGATGGACCCCGGGGATCTGCCGGACGAGTTCCTGCGGCGGGTGCGTAATTTCAAGATCCGTGGATCTTCCGGCAAGCTCAACATCGCGCTGGACGGGCTGCCGAGCTTTCCCGCGATTCCGGCCGGCGCACCGTGCATCCGCGGCGACATGCACGTCACCGACACCGTGGAGATGATGGAGCGCGCATACGATGATTGGAAGGACGGACGCTGGTCGCGTGCGCCCTACATCGACATGCTGATCCCGTCGCAGATCGACCCCAGCATGGTTCCCGACGGCAAGCATTACATGTCGGTGTTCGTGCAGTATTGTCCGTATGTGCTTGCCGACGGGGAATGGGACGGTCAACAACGTCAGGCCTTCGGCGACACCGTGATCGACACCATCGCGCGGCACAGCCCCGATTTCAAGAGCCTGATTCTGCATGCGGAAATCCGCACGCCCTGGGACATTGAAAACGAGGTGGGCCTGACCGAGGGCAACATATTCCAGGGTGAACTCACCATGGATCAGTTGCTGTTCAACCGGCCGATTCCCGGCTATGCGCAATACCGCTCGCCGGTGCGCGGCATGTACATGTGCGGATCGAGCACGCATCCGGGCGGCGGCGTCATGGGCGCGCCGGGCGCCAACGCCGCGCGCGCGGTGCTGCGCGATCTGCGCAGGATGCAACCGGCGTGAGCATTGAGGAGGTGAAATCCAGTTACGATTGCGTCGTGATCGGCGCCGGCCACAACGGACTGGTATGCGCCGCAACGCTCGCCCGAAGCGGCCGTTCGGTGCTGGTGCTGGAGGCCGCCGGGCAGGTGGGGGGCGCTGCCTCGACGCGTGAATTCGCCACCGGCTTCCGCGTTTCGGCCTGCGCGCATCTGCTGCACCTCATGTCCGCGGATCTGATGCGAGAATTGAACCTCGCCGGCATGGGTCTCGAATACGCCGCCGTCGACATGCCCACCACCGCGCTTGCCGCCGGGCAGCCGCCCATGGTCGTGAGTGAGGATCGCCTCGGATCGGAAGGTGCCGCTTATGTGGCGTACGCGGCGCGCATGCGCCGCTTCGCCGCGGTGCTAGCCCCGATTCTGGCGGCCGTGCCGCCCAGGTTGGGCACGCAGCGCTGGAAAGACCGGCTGGCGCTGCTCGGTGCGGGCTGGCGTATCCGCAAGCTCGGCCGGCGCGACATGCGCGAATTGCTGCGCATCGGCGGCATGAACGTGCATGACCTGCTCCAGGAGAACTTCACCTCCCCCGTGCTGCAGGGCGCGCTGGCGGCCGACGCGGTGCTCGGCACGAATTTCGGCCCTCGCTCGCCGGGCACGGTTCTCACGCTGCTGTATCGACTGGCGGCGCAGGCATCGGCCGGCGCGGCTCTCGCCCAGCCCAAGGGCGGGATGGGCGCCCTGTGCGAAGCGCTGGCGCGGTCGGCGACGGCAGCCGGCGCCGATATCCGGGTGTCGACTCCCGCCGCGCGCATCGTGGTCGAGCAGGACCGCGCCGCGGGTGTGGTGCTCGAATCCGGCCGCAGCATCGCGGCGCGTACGGTGATCTCGAGCGCCGACCCCAAGACCACATTCCTGCGGCTGCTGGGTGCGCACTTCCTGGATGCGGGCTTCGTCCGAAGTGTGAACCATCTCCGCACGCGGGGCCTGGCTGCGAAGCTGCACCTGGCGCTGGATCGCGCACCGCGGTTCACGGATCTGGAGCCTGCCAGTCTCGGCGGCCGTTTGCTGGTGGCGCCGTCGCTCGAGCATATCGAGCATGCCTACAACCATGCCAAATACGGCGAGTATTCGGCAGCGCCCCTCATGGAAGTCACGGTACCGACGGTCAACGATCCGTGTCTGGCGCCGCCCGGCCGACACGTGCTGTCCGCCGTCGTGCAATATGCGCCCTACGGGCTCAAGGAGGGCTGGCAGCATGGCCGTCAGCGCTTCACCGATCTGGCGATCGACACGCTGGAAGGGTACGCGCCCGGTCTGCGCGCCTCGATCATCGGCGTGGAATTGCTGACTCCGGAGGATATCGAGCGGGATTTTCGCATCACCGGTGGACACTGGCATCATGCCGAACTCGCCTTCGACCAGTTCTTCATGGTTCGCCCGGTGCCCGGCGCCGCGCAGTACCTGACACCGGTTGACGGTCTGTTCTTATGCGGTGCCGGGTGTCATCCTGGCGGCGGTGTCATGGGGGCGGCCGGACGCAATGCCGCGCACCAGGTGTTGAAACAGGTGTCCTGATATGCCCGCCGACGCAGTCCGCCCGCCGCATTTCGAACAGCCGCTGCTGCAGACGCCATTCCATGCGCGTGCGCGTGCCCTGAGCCAGGTCGACAGCTTCATTCCCTGGGCCGGGTACACCACCGTCGATGTGTTCACGCACGTCGAACAGGAATATTTCGCGATCCGCAACGCCAGCACGCTCTATGACCTGACTCCGATGGTCAAGTACCGCATCACCGGACGCGGCGGGTCGGCCTATCTCAACCGGCTGGTGACGCGTGATGTGGGGAAGCTCAAGATCGACCGGGTCGCCTATTGCGTGTGGTGCAACGATGCCGGTCATTTGATCGACGATGGTACGGTGTTCAGGTTCGGCGAGAACGAGTACCGGCTGTGCACCGCCGAGCGACAGATCGACTGGCTGCTGGATTCGGCGGTGGGTTTCGAAGTCGACGTGACGGAGATCACGGAGGAGGTTGCGGCGCTCGCCTTGCAGGGGCCGACCTCCTTCGCGGTGCTGAAGGCCGCCGGTCTCGCCGGAATCGAGCGCCTGCGGCCGTTCGAGATCGGCCGCTTCTCGATCGCAACGCAGCCGGTGACGGTGTCGCGCACCGGCTTCACGGGGGATCTGGGCTATGAGATCTGGATGGTGCCCGGCTCCGCCGAGGTCGTATGGGACGCTCTGATGGTGGCCGGCCGCTCGCGCGGCATCCGCGCCATCGGCTCGCAGGCGCTGAACGTCGCACGCATCGAGGCGGGCTTCATTTCCCCGAAGATCGACTTCCTTTCGGCCGAGCGTACGATCCGGATCGGACGCGAGCGGTCGCCGCTGGAGCTCGGGCTTGCCTGGCTGGTGGATTTTGACAAGGGCCACTTCACCGGACGGCGCGCGCTCCTGGAGGAGAGCCGGCGCGGGGTACGCCGTCGGCTCGTGGGGCTGGACGTTGAGGGCAACAAGCCGGCTCATAATGCGCTGCTGTACGCGCAGCGCTCCGGCAAGCACGAGATCGGCTTCGTGACATCGGCAACCTGGTCGCCGACTTGCAAACGCAACATCGCGCTTGCTATGGTCGATGCGCCGCATTTCGCTGTCGGCGGGATACTTTGGGCGGATATTTATCTGAATCGTGAACTGGTGTGGGAACGTCGCATGGCGCGGAGCCGTGTGGTCGAGCGGCCGTTTTTTGCCCCGGCCCGGCGCCGCGCCACGCCGCCGGCAGATTTCTAAAGGCGATGATTTCCGCCCAGCAAAAGATCGCCGACCGCCCGTGGCTCGACCCGGACGCCAAGCCGCAGATCGTCATCGAAAGCGTCAACAAGAGCTTCGGCGCCTTCACCGCCGTGGACGCCGTCAGCCTGAAGATCTACAAGGGGGAGATGTTCGCCCTGGTGGGTGCTTCGGGCTGCGGCAAGACCACGCTGCTGCGCATGCTGGCCGGGTTCGCCAATCCCAGCAGCGGCCGGATCCTCATCGACGACGTCGACATGACGCACGTGCCGCCGCACGAACGCCCCGTCAACATGATGTTCCAATCCTACGCGCTGTTTCCGCACATGAGTGTGGAGAAGAACGTGGGCTACGGCCTGCGCCGCATGGACCTGCCGGCTGACGTGAAGACCAAGCGCATCCAGGAGGCGTTGGAGATGGTGCAGTTGGGCGCGATGGCGAAGCGCAAGCCCCACCAGCTGTCCGGCGGCCAGCGGCAGCGGGTGGCCCTGGCGCGCGCGCTCATCCGCCGGCCGAAGGTGCTGCTGCTCGACGAGCCGTTGAGCGCGCTCGACAAGAAGCTGCGCGAGGCCACGCAATTCGAACTCATGAGCATTCAATACCAGGTCGGCATCACCTTCGTCTTCGTCACCCACGACCAGGACGAGGCCATGGCGCTCTCGACGCGCATTGCCGTGATGAACCGCGGTCAGGTCATGCAGGTCGGCATGCCATCCGAAATCTACGAGTTCCCCCAGAGCCGCTTCGTGGCGGACTTCGTCGGTACGACGAACCTGTTCGAAGGGACCGTGTACGACAGCCGACCCGGCCACCTCACCGTGCGCAGCGCCGAGGCGGGCTGCGATCTGCAGGTGGACGACATCGGACGCGTCGGCCCGGGACAGCGGGTTTGGGTGGCTCTGCGCCCCGAGAAGATCCGGCTGAGCAAGCAGCCGGTCACCGACGGCGGGGTCAACCAGCTCAAGGGAACGGTGTGGGAACTCGGGTATCTCGGCAACCGGTCCACATACCGGATCAAGACCGAAACCGGCAAGGTCATCACGGTATTCGCGCAGAACGACCGGCGCACGTCCGAGTGGTCCATCGATTGGAGCGATGATGTGTATCTGAGCTGGAATGCCAATTGCGCCGTGCTACTGCAACAATGAGGTTGCGAACAGCAATGAGGTTGCGCGCAACAATGAGGTCGCGATGCGGGAGGTAAAAACCCTGGGGCTGCTCGGAACCGGCGTCATCGGCGGCGGCTGGGCGGCGCGCGCGCTGCATTTCGGCATCGACGTGGTGGCCGCGGACGTCAAGCCCGAGATGGAGGCCTGGATACGGGGCGCCATCGAAAACGCCGAGCCGGCGCTGGCCCGGCTGACGCTGGCGCCCCTGCCGCGCAAGGGCACGTTGTCGTTCACCACGGATCTGCGCGTGATGGCGCAGCGCGCGGATTTCATCCAGGAGAACATCCCGGAGCAACTCGAACTCAAACAGCGGCTGCTCGCGCAGGTGAGCCGGCACGCGGGCGCGGAAGTGATCATCGCGTCCAGCACCTCGGGACTGACGCCGACCGATCTGCAGCGCGACATGGTGGCGCCGCAGCGCTTCTGCGTCGCGCATCCGTTCAATCCGGTGTACCTGCTGCCGTTGGTGGAACTGGTGGGCGGCGCGCAAACCGCGCCGCAGACGCTCGATGCGGCGGCGAGATTCTTCACCTACATCGGCATGCACGCGCTCAAGGTGCGCCGCGAAGTGCCCGGACATCTGACCGATCGACTGCAGGAGGCGCTGTGGCGCGAAATCCTGCATCTGGTCAACGACGGCGTGGCGACCACGGGCGAACTCGACGATTCGATCGTCTACGGTCCCGGTCTGCGCTGGGCCGCGATGGGCACGAATATGATCTATCACCTGGCGGGCGGCGAGAGCGGCATGCGCCACATGCTGGCGCAATTCGGGCCCGCGCTCAAATGGCCGTGGACCAAGCTCGAGGCCCCCGAACTGACCGAGACCCTGATCGACCGGATGGTCGAAGGAACGCAGGCGCAGGCTGCTGGGCGATCCATTCGCGAACTCGAACGCCTGCGGGACGATTACCTGGTGGCCATCCAGCAGGTCCTGCGGCAGCATGACATCGGCGCGGGATCGACGCTACGCGCGCTCGAGGAGCGCCTGTACCGCGACGCCGGCGCCGCGCATCCGGGCACCGATCCCGGCGGCCAGCTGCGACTTGTCGACTCGCCGGTGCGCGCCGAATGGGTGGATTACAACGGTCACATGACCGATTCGCGCTATGTGCAGGTGTTTGGCGACGCCATGGATGCGCTTTACAGGCGCGTCGGCGTCGATGAAGCCTACCGGAGTGGCGGACACATGTTCTACACCGTTGAGTCGCATCTCACGCATACCGGTGAGGCCAGAGTGGGCGACCTGATTTACGCCACCACACAGCTGCTGGCTCTCGATGACAAGCGCCTGCACGTATTTCACCGGCTGCGGCGCGTGCGCGATGATGCCTGCATTGCAACCGGTGAACAGATGCATCTGCATGTCGACACGCGTGCCGGCAAGACGGCCGCGATCGATCCGGCGGTCCACGCCAGGCTCGAGGGCATCCTCAATGCGCAGGCCGCATTGCCGCGCCCGCGCGAGGCCGGGCGGCAGGTCGGAAAACCCGGGCACTAGAAATTCATGCCAAAAATTGTCGATCACGCCGAGCGCCGCGTTCAAATCGCCCATGTGGCCTGCGAGGTGGTTGCCACGCATGGTTTCGACAAGGCCACCATCGCGCGCATCGCCGCAGCGGCCGGCTATACCACCGGCATGATCGCGCACTACTACGATTCGAAGCAGGAGATCATTCTGGCGGCGCTGCGGCTCATGTTGCTGCGCATCGAGCAGCGTCTGGCCAGCCGCCGCGCGAGCAACGGAGACCTGTTGAGCGTCCTGTCCGAGGCGCTGGCGGTGGATGCTCAGCGCTTCACCGAGTGCGCCTTCTGGATGGCGTTCTGGGGACAGGTGCCGGCGGACAAGAAGCTCAAGCGCCTGAACACCTGGGTGCATGGGGAATATCTGCGCCTGTTCGCGCGATGCTTCGCCGAACGCTGGCCACACTGGCGCGGCTGGCGCCGCTCGGTGCGCGACCAGGTGCTGCGCTCGGTGGTCACCTTCATCAACGGACTGACCGCCAGCGCCGTCACCAGCCCGGCCGACTGGCCTGCCGCCGTTCAGATCGAACAGCTGCGCCTGCAGCTGGAGTTGCTGCAGCGCTGGGCCGGGACCGGCCGCAGCCGCAAGGGACGCTGAAGGGGAAATCATGGACTTTTCGCTCACCGACGAGCAGCAGATGATCGTCAAGTCCACACGCGATTTCGTGGTCAACGAGCTGTATCCGCACGAGAAGGAGATCGAGGACGGCGGCGTACTGCGCGACGAGCTGTACCAGGAGCTCAAGGCCAAGGCCATCGATGCGGGTTTGTACGCGGCCAACATGCCGGTCGAAGTGGGCGGCGCCGGTCTCGATACGGTGAGCTGGGTTCTCTATGAGAAGGAGCTCGGCCGCACGAATTACGCGCTGCATTATTCCTGCGTCGGACGCCCGTCGAACATCCTGCTCGCTTGTGAAGGGGCGCAGCGCGATCGCTACCTGCTGCCAACCGTGCGCGGCGAGCGCACGGAATGCCTGGCGATGACCGAACCCGGCGCCGGCTCCGATCTGCGCGGCATGAAGACATCCGCGATCGCCGCGGGCGGCGATTTCATCATCAATGGCACCAAGCACTTCATCAGCCACGCCGACCACGCGGATTACGTCATTTTGTTCGCCGCTTCCGGCGAGGAGACGGGCGGCCAGGGCGTGCGCAGGAAAATCACGGCCTTCCTGATCGACATGGGTCATCCCGGTTTCGAGGTGCGCCCCGGATACAAAAACGTGTCGCATCGCGGCTATACCAACAGCATCCTGGAATTCCACGACTGCCGCGTCCCCAAGCAGGCCATCCTCGGTGAAGTGCACCGTGGCTTCGAGGTCGCGAACACCTGGTTGGGCGCCACGCGACTGCAGGTCGCCGCCACCTGCCTGGGCCGGGCGGAACGCGCACTGGAACTGGCCACCCAATGGGCGGTGGATCGGGTGCAATTCGGCCAGCAGATCGGCAAGTTCCAGGGGGTGAGCTTCAAGCTCGCCGACATGGCCGTCGAGTTGCGTGCCGCCGAACTCATGGTGCTGGCCGCCGCCTGGAAACGCGATCAGGGCACCGACACGGATGCCGACATGGCGATGGCGAAGCTGAAGGCGAGCGAGATGCTGGCCATGGTGGCGGATGAGGCCCTGCAAATACACGGCGGCATGGGTCTGATGAGCGATCTGCCGTTGGAGCGGATCTGGAGAGACGCGCGCATCGAGAGGATCTGGGACGGCACGAGCGAGGTGCAACGCCACATCATTTCGCGCGCGCTGCTGCGGCCGCTGGGGGGATGAATCCGGCGATTACGCCGGATAATCGGCGGCCAGTTCAACCTCACCTTCGATTTCGACCGGGATGTCGAAGGGAAGCTCCGCAAGACCCACGGCGCTACGGGAATGCGCGCCGACCACCGGCCCAAACAAATCCAGTATGAGATCGGAAAATCCGTTTATCACGCCCGGCTGCCGGTTGAAACCCGGAGCCGAGTTGACCATTCCGAACACGCGGGTCCACGCAGCAATGCGATCGAGGTTGCCCAGCGTGCGTTGCAGACTGCCAAGGATGGATAGACCGGTCATTCGTGCAGCGGTATAGCCTTGCTCCACCGTGAGCTCGCGCCCGAGCTTCCCCAACGGCAAAGCGAAAGATCCGTCGGGGTTTTGCGGACCGTGACCGGAAATTACGGCTCTGCATCCGACGACGCGCACGAACTGGAAGGGAAGAAGGACGCCCGGCGGCGGTTGCGCCGGCGGCGGTAGCGACAGCCCGCGGGCGCGAAGCTTATCTTCGATCCGAGCCATTGGGGGTCTCGGCGGATCTACAAGCGGCCGTTGCGGGCGCGCAATGCGGCCAGAGCACCGAACAGCAAGGTGACGGCGGTCAATCCCACCGATGGATACAATTCCGGCGCGCGAAAGCTACCCTTGGCGGCGGCAATTCCGGTCATGACCACCAGCAAGGCGGCGGCGGCGACGAGTTTCTTCATACGGGTTCACCTCGAGATTCCAATCATTGATTCCAAATTCATACGCTGCGGAATGAATGCTACCGACGCGCAAAAAAGCGCGGAGTGATTGGTCCTGCACCGTAGTTTCGGATATGTCAAATTTTCGGGTGGCGGGCCTGGGGTGCGGATCGAGGCGTGATCGGCGCGGCAATCGTGGTTCCCAGCAGCACATCCCACATCACGGTGGTCACGCCGAAGTTGCCCCCGATCGCCGAGTGATGGTGCAACTGATGATGCCGGCGCAGGCGGCTGAAATAACGGGCGAAGGGCAACGCGGTACGATGATGGATGACGTGGTGGACGACGCCGTACCACCAGTAACCCAGCATGATTCCGCCGGTCAATCCGCCCGCCACATTACCACCGCCGAGCAGCCACGCCGGTGCTGCGACGAGCAGCGTGAATGTCGGTACGCTGATCCATGCCGGGGTGCCGATGTAAGCCCGCGGGAAAGCATGGTGTTCCGCATGCATGACCGTGAAAACGCCGCCGCGATGCAGGAACGTGCGATGGATCAGGTATTCCAACAGCGTCCACAATGCCGCTCCGCCCAGAACACAGGCGGCCCAGCCCGTCTGGTGGCCAGCTGTGTTCCGCCGCACGAGCGCGACGCCCAGAATCACGACGATCAGGGGATATACGAGGAAATCGCCGTAATAGCCGAGCTTGCCGAGCCGCATGATTCACTCATTCAGGGGGTGCACAGGAATACGCGGGCCAAGCCACCCCCAACCCCTTTATCCTCCAGAAAGTCTGCGGCATCCGTGCGCAGCGGTCTGTAGGACAAGGGCGTCATGCCCTGCGGGCACTATCCCACAACCCCGAGGTGGCCGACGCCCTCACTTGCCGCTCCAGTGCGGCTTGCGCTTTTGCGCGAAGGCGCGCGTGCCCTCCTTAAGATCCTCCGAGCGCACGACCCGCTGCACGCCGTCGAGCGAATCGTGCACCTCGAAGGCTGCGTGCTCGGCGACCATCTCCGTGTGGCGCAGCAGTTGTTTGATCGCCGGAAACAACAGCGGCGGCCCGTCCGCGAGCTGAGCCGCGATCTCGCGAGCCTTGGCCATGGCCTGACCCTTTGCAACCACGTGGTTTGCGAGGCCCCAATGCTTGGCCTCGGTCGCATCCATCCACCTTCCCGTCATGAGGAATTCGACGGCGACATGATAGGGTATGCGCCTGCGCAATTTGATGGTTCCGGCGTCTGCCAGCACGCCAACATTGATCTCCGGCAGCGCGAATCTGGCGTGCTCCTCCATGACGATGATGTCGGTGCCCAACACGATCTCGAACCCTCCGCCGCAGGCGATGCCGTTGACCGCGGCGATGATCGGTTTGTTCAAATTGCGCGGATAGTTCAGCCCGCCGAAGCCGCCCACGCCCCAGTCCTCGTCCGATTTTTCGCCAGCGGCGGCGGCCTTCAAGTCCCAGCCCGGAGAGAAAAAGCGCTCGCCCGCGCCGGTGATGATGGCGACGCGCAGCGCGGCGTCGTCACGAAACTCGTCGAACACCTCGTTCAGGCGGCGGCTGGCCCGCAGATCGATGGCATTTGCCGTGGGCCGGTCGATAGTGATCTCCAGCACCGAGCCGTTGTGTTCGACCTTGATTCCGTCCGTCATGGCGTTTCCCCCCGGGGCGTCCTTCAATCGAGTTTGTGCAGGCGAATCAGCGCATCGACCGCGACCGCGCCCTTGCCGAGCGGACGCACCACGACCGGATTGACATCGAGTTCGATCAGCGAGTCCAGGTGCGCGGACGCGAAACGCGCGACGCCGAGTATGATGGCCACCAGCGCCTCCACGTCGGCGGCCGGTTTGCCGCGATAGCCATCGAGCAGTTTCGCCACCCGCAGCCGGCGCAGGGCGGCGTGTACCGCGGTTCGGTTCCACGGCGGCAGCAGGCTGGTGGTGTCGCCCAGAAGCTCCGCAAGCACGCCGCCCGCACCGAGCACCAGAACCTGGCCGAATTGCGGATCGCAGGTGATGCCCACGAGGATTTCGGCGACGCCGCCGCCGATCATCTCCTCAATCAGCAGGGTGTCGGAAAGCCGTCTGAGGCGTTCACCCGCCGCGATTGCATCGGCCACCGTGCGCACGTTGAGCGCCACGCCGCCAACCTCGGTCTTGTGTTCCAGATGGGCGCCCAAGGCCTTGATGACCACGGGAAAGCCGAGCGTCACGGCGGCATCGGCTGCGGCGCCCGGCGATCCAACCATGCCGCGGGGGATACGCACGCCGAATTCGGCCAACGCCGCCTTGCCTTCGTGCTCGGTCAGCGTGCGGGTGCTGCGCGAGGTTGCGGCCGGAGGGGAGGGTGCCTGGAGTTGGGGAACGGGATTCGAGCGCCAGGCCGCGCCTACCGCTCCGGCGAGCGCGAGCGCCTCGAGCGCTTCGCGCTGGCCCTGCAGCGGTGCAACCCCATTATCCAGACAATCCTGGCGGATCCGCGTGCTGATGGTCTCCGGGAGCGACGCAATCAGTGCGGCGCGCGTCGGGGCGGTGTTCGCGGGACGGTCGCGCGCGGCGTCGATGAAGACGTCGATAACCGCGTCGAAGGCCGCGGTGTCGGCTGCATTCTCCGGCGGGCTGTCCAGCATGAAGCCGACGGCATCATAGCCCGACGACAGCACCTCCTTGAACACCCGGCGCAGTGCGCGCGGATCGAACCACAGATAGGTGTTGATGTCGAAGGGATTGGCGATGGCGACGCGATCGGTCAGCAGTCCGCGCAACGCAACGCTCTTGTCGGCGGGAACCGGGGCGAAATCCAGCGCCAATCCGCGCGCGACGTCCGCCGTCATCGCCATGTCACCACCCGACGGACCCATGATGAGAATCTTGCCGCCGCCCAGGGGCCCGCCTGAGTGGAACAGCTTCAGCGTCTCGCACAGCGTGCTCAACGTGTCGCAGCGGGCAAGTCCGGCCTGGCGGCAGAAGGCTTCGAACACGCCGTCGCTGCCCGCCAGGGCGCCGGTGTGGCTGCGCGCGGTGTTCACGGCGGCTTCGGTGCGTCCGGCCTTGATCACCGCGATGGGCTTGCCGGCGACGCGGGCCTTGTCGGCGGCACGCGCGAACCTTTCGGTGTTCTTAATGCCCTCGATGTAAAGTCCGAAGGCGGAGATGCGAGGATCATCGCACAGGAACTCGATCAGATCCTCCACGGCCAGGCGGGTCTGATTGCCCACCGTGAACACCTGGCCGATCGGCAGCGAGCGGCCGTTGAACATGAGCGTCAGGGCAATGGTGCCGCTCTGGCAGATCAGCGCGACGCCGCGTTCCAGGCGCGGACCGACTACCTGGTCCGGCCACAGCGCGCAACGATCGAGAAAGTTCACGAAGCCGTAGCAATTGGGTCCGAAGAAAGGCAGCGCTCCGGCGGCGCGTGACAGGTCCTTGGCGAGCCGCTCACCCGCCTCGGTGCCGGTTTCGGAGAAGCCCGCCGTGAAGCACACAAAACCTCCTGCGCCGCGCTTGGCGAGTGCGGCGGCCACGGCGCCGGCCTCGCTGTTCGGCACGGCCACGAACGCCGCGTCGGGTGCGCCCGGCAGTTCCAGCACCGAACGGTAATAGCGCATCGCCGCGGTCGACGGGCGATGCGGGTGCACGCGCCATACCTGGCCCGAGAAGCCGATGGCGGCACAGCCGGCGGCGACGGCGTCGGTCCAGGCCCCGGCGCCGATCAGCGCCACGCTGCGAGGTGCGATCAGGCGGTTCAGCAGCGGGGCGGGCTTGGTTTCGGCGGGCGACATGCAGGCTCTCAGCGCCGCCTCAGCTCGATCCTGCGTGAAGCAGGGCCGAAGCCGGCGCGGCCGGCCTCCGAAAGCTTGAGCGCGGCGAGCCGTGATTCTATGTCGGCCGGAAACGCGACGGCCGCGGGCTTGTCGGTCCGTAGCACGTGCAGCAACATCGCTTCCGCGACCGCGACGGGTCCGGCGACACGTGCGCAGAAGAAGCTGCAGCCCGCGTGGATGCGTTTGCGGTCCGCATCCAGTATGTCGGTGCGCACCTCCAGCAGATCGGTGGCCTTGACCTCGTGCAGGTAATGGATGTGCACCTCGAGCGTATACAGGGTGCAGCGCGTGCGTTCACGATACGCCGCATCCACGCCGATGTGATCCATCATGTCATCGGTGGCGTAGCTCAGGACCAGGCCGTAAAAGGCATCCCGCAGATGGCCGTTGTAATCGATCCACGCCGGATCGATCGCCGTCCGGTATGGCGGCAGCACGTCCGGTGAGCGCGCGTTCAATGCAGCTGCAGCCGCTCACGAGCCTGCGCGGGCGTGAGCACCCGCGCGCCCATCGCCTCGATGATGGTGCGCGCATTTTCGACCAGTTGCGCGTTGCTCGCATAGACCCCTTTTCGCAGGTAAAGATTGTCCTCGAGTCCCACGCGCACGTTGCCGCCGAGCAGGATCGATTGGGCGACCCACGGCATCTGCATACGGCTGATGGCGAATGCACCCCAGTTGCAGCCGGGCGGCAGGGCGTTGACCATGGCAAGCAGGTGGCCGACGTCGGCCGGGACGCCGTAGGGGATGCCGGTGCACAGTTGGATGAGCGAAGGCGCCTCGAGCAGCCCTTCCTTGATCATCTGCTTCACGAAGGACAGATTGCCCGTGTCGAACACCTCCAATTCCGGCTTGACCCGCAGATCCTTCAGGATGCCGGCACCCTGGCGCAGATAATTCGGCGTCGACACATACGCGCGGTTGCCGTCCCCGAAATTCAGGCTGCCGCAGTCCAGGGTGGCGATATCCGGCCGGTACAGGCCCTCGGTGCACAGATCGATGACGTGGCGCATGCGATCCTCCTGGCTGACGAAGTCGCTGCCCGGGCCGGGCGTGTCGGCCAACCCGCGGTCCCCGACGACGATGTAGCCGCCCATGCCGCACGTCAGGTTGACGATGACGTCGACCTTGCTCTCCCGCACCCGTTTGACGACTTCGCGATAGTGGCGCGTCTGCATGCTGAATGCGCCGGTCTCCGGGTCGCGGACGTGGATGTGCACGATTGCGGCACCGGCCTGGGCGGCGGCGACGCAGGTTGCCGCGATGTCCTCCGGTGTCACCGCGCAATGCGGACTCTTGGTGACCTTGGTGTCGTCGCCCGTGACGGCGCAGCTGATAATGACGTCGTGGTTCATGGCGAAATTCCTCGCGGGTCTCCGATGGCGCGGCGCGGCCGGTACTTTATATTATAACGCTCGTAATAATTAAGCCGCTCATATTATACGCAACACGCTGATCAGGCCATCCGGCGTGCGGCGAGGGCGCGCAGGATTTCCCGTTCACCGCAGACGCCGAGCACCCTCCCATCCTCCGTCAACAGCACCGGATGGCCGCTCGACTGGTGCAGCTGGATGATTTCCTGCAGCGAGGAGGAGCCGGGTGCCGCCGCCAGGGCTCCCTGCAGGGCCGCGTCGGTGCTGCCCGGCTCGACATCCAGAATGCGCTGCAGTGCGCCATCCAGACGCAGCGCCGTCGCTTCCTCGGCGGCATTCAACACCAATTGATAGCGCCCGGCGGGATCGAGCCACACCGCGCCGTCCTCGCGTGGCAGTTCGGGCAGACTGTTCATGATCATGTCGCCGGTCAGCACGTTCAAGGGGTTCATGTGGCGGACGAACTCCTCCACGTAGGCGTCGGCCGGCCGCATTACGATGTCGCGGGCGGCGCCGGTCTGCACAATGCGCCCGTTCTGCAGGATCGATATGGTATCGCCGATGCGAAGCGCCTCGTCCAGATCGTGGCTCACGAACAAAATGGTCTTCTTGACCTGCGCCTGCAGGGCCAGGAGTTCGTCCTGTAATTTGCCGCGGATCAGCGGATCGAGCGCGGAGAAAGGCTCGTCCATGAGCAGTATGTCGCCCTCGGTGGCGAAGGCGCGTGCGAGGCCGACGCGTTGCTGCATGCCGCCGGACAGTTCGCCGACCTGGCGATCGGCCCATTGCGCGAGCCCCACCAATTCGAGCTTGGCGTCGACGGCGCGGCGGCGGTCCGCTGCTGAGTCGCCGCGCAGCTCCAATCCGAGTCCGACGTTGTCGCGAACGGTCCGCCACGGCAGCAGGGCGAACTGCTGGAAAACCATGGACACGCGGCGGCGGCGCAGACGCCGCAGTGTGGCGGCATCACTGGCGGCGACATCGACCAGCGCCTCGCCGTCGCGCAGCAGCACCCGACCGCGGGTGACTTGATTCAAGCCGTTGGCGGCGCGCAATAGCGTCGATTTGCCGGATCCGGACAGTCCCATCATCACCGAGATCTCGCCCTGCGCCACATTCAGGTTCGCACCCGCGACGCCGACGATGACGTCGAGCTCTTTGGCGATGTCCGCGCGCGTGGCGCCGGCGTCGAGCCGCGCCAGGGCCGTGCGCATCACCCTGGCGCCGGCACGGCCGCCACGGGGTGTGAACAGGATGTCGACGTCATGAAATTCGACGGCGGAATTCATCGTCGCACCTCGCGCGGGCGCGTGACCCGATCGAGCACGATGGCCAGAAGCACGATCGCAAAGCCGGCCTCGAATCCCATGCCGACCTGCACGGTGTTCAAGGCCCGCACCACCGGCACACCCAGGCCGCCGGCGCCGACCAGCGCCGCGATCACCACCATCGACAGGCTCAGCATGATGCATTGGGTGATGCCGGCGATGATGGTCTGCGAGGCGCTCGGCAGTTCCACCTTCCACAGGAGCTGCAGCCGCGTCGCGCCGAAGGCTTCGCCGGCCTCGAGCAGCGGCCGCGGCACCGACGAGATGCCGAGGTGGGTGAGGCGGATGGGCGCGGGCAGGGCGAATATCACCGTGGAAATGAGCCCCGGCACCACGCCCAGACCGAACAGCACCAAGGTCGGAATGAGGTACACAAACGTCGGCAGCGTCTGCATGAGATCCAGCACCGGCCGCAGGCTCTCGTAAAACCGCGGGTGGTGGGCCGCCGCGATCCCGACGGGCACACCGATCAGCATCGACAGCAGCGCCGACACCAGCACCAGTGACAGGGTTTCGATGGTGGCGAGCCAATATCCCTGGTTCATGATAAACAGCAGTGCGGCCGCCACGAACGCGGCCAGAGCGAGCGAACGGCGCAGCAGCCAGGCGATGAGGGCCGCGCCCAAAATCAGCACCGGCGCCGGCGTGAAGCGCAGCGCGCCCGAGACGCCCTCCACGGCGCCGCGGATGACAACCGAGATGCCGTCGAAGACCCAGGTGCCGTGGCTCTTGATGTAATCGATGCCGCGCGCGACGGTGTCGCCGAGCGGTATCTTGTGCCGTGTCACCCACTGTTCGAAGCCGGGCGGCTCGTCGGTTTGCAGCTGCCCGGACAGCGCGGCGAGAGCCGGCGAGCCGTCGGCCGTCTGCACGCCCGCGAGCCATGGCATGACGGCCGCCGGATTTGCCTTGAGCCATGCGGCGGCGGCGGCCTCGGGCTGCAGATGACGGTTCAAAATCGCGTCCATGAGTTCGCTTTCGCCGCGCAGCGAGAAGTTCAAGTTCTGCAGCAGCCGGCCGACATTCGGGCAATCGCGCAGATAGCCGGCGCGTACATTGGTGTAAATGGTTGCACCGCCGAAATTCGGTCCGAAGATCGCGTCCCCGCCGGTCAAGTAGCGCAGATCGAAGCGCATGTTCATGGGATGCGGCTCCCAGGCCAGAAACACGATGGGGCGTTTGACCCGGATCGCGCGCTCGACTTCCGCCAGCATCCCCTGCTCGCTGGACTCGAGAAGCCGGAATTCCCCGAGTGAAAACAGCCCATGCTGGATCATGTCGAGCACGTGGCGGTTGCCGTCGTTGCCGGCTTCCAACCCGTAGATCGTGTGGTTCAGAGCCGGCGCGAAGCGCGCGATGTCCGCAAAGTCATGCAGGCCCGCGGCATAGGTGTAGGCGAGGGTCGCGAGGGTGTATTTGGCGCCGACCAGGTTGGCGCGAACCACCTCCACGGAGCCGTCATCGACAAAGGGCTTCCGGTCGGCTTCCTGGGACGGCATCCAGTTGCCGAGAAAGACGTCGATGTCCTTGTTCTTCATCGAGGCGTAGGTGACCGGAACCGACAATACCGTGACGCTCGGGGCATAGCCCAACTGGCGCAGCAACTGGCTGGTGAGTGCGGTGGTTGCCGTGACGTCGGTCCAGCCGATATCCGCCAGGCGCACCGATCGGCAGGAGCCCGGCTCCGCGAATGCGGGCGTTATCAGCAGGCACAGTGACAGGGCGATGATGAAACGTGGCACGCGGCGCCTCATGTTGCAGTGACGCGTGCCAGTGTAGGGCTTGTGCGCGACGCGTGGGCATTTGCATCGGACCTGCGCTTGCAGCACAATTTGCGCAGGCGCTGCAGGCATTCAATGTATTTTATGAAAAGTTACCCACATAGCATTGAATGATAATAATAAATCTACCATTCCGTGCAAGTCATTGAGCACCAACCCGAGCGCTGCGCCGGCCCCCGGCGAGCTGTTCGCATCCATCAATCCGGCAACCGGCGAGGTGCTGGCGCAGTTGCGTGTGGCCGGAGCGGGCGAGGTCGATGCCGCGGTGGCGGCGGCGCGCGCGGCGCAGCCCGCCTGGGGGGAACTGACGGGCGCGGCGCGTGCCAAGTTCCTGCAGCGCGCCGCACAGCTGCTGCGCTCGCGCAATGACGAGCTCGCCGAGCTCGAAACACGCGACACCGGCAAGCCGATTCAGGAGACGCGCGTGGTCGATGTCGCGTCCGGCGCCGAATGCCTGGAGTATTTCGCGGGCATTGCGCACGGGCTCGGCGGGGAACACCTGAATCTCGGAGGATCGGCCTTCGGCTACACGCGGCGCGAGCCGCTGGGGGTGGTTGCCGGCATCGGTGCCTGGAATTATCCGCTGCAGATCGCCTGTTGGAAGGCCGCCCCGGCGCTCGCCTGCGGCAACGCCATGATCTTCAAGCCGGCCGAGCTGACCCCGCTCACCGCGCTCAAGCTGCAGGAGGTGTTCGCCGAAGCCGGGCTGCCGTCCGGCCTGTTCCAGGTGGTGCAGGGGTTCGCCGACACGGGGCGCCTGCTGACGCGCCACCCGCAGATCCGCAAGATATCGCTGACGGGCGAGGTGGGAACCGGCAAGGCGGTGATGGCCGACGCGGCCGCCAGCCTCAAGAACGTCACCCTGGAGCTCGGCGGCAAGTCGCCGCTCATCATATTCGGCGACGCGAATCTGGACGATGCCGTGTCGGGCGCGCTGCTGGCGAATTTCTATTCCGCCGGCCAGGTGTGCTCGAACGCCACCCGGGTGTTCGTGCATCGATCCGTCAGGACGGCATTCCTGGAGCGCTTGTTGGCGCGGGTCGCGCCGCTGCGCATCGGCGATCCCCTCGACCCAGCGACCCAGGTCGGCGCCCTGATCTCAGAGCTGCACATGAATAAGGTGCTGGCCTACATCGCGCGCGGCCGCGCGGAAGGGGCGCGGCTCCTGATCGGCGGCGAGCGCGTGCGCAGCGGAGCACTCGCGCGCGGGTTCTTCATCGCGCCGGCGGTCTTCGACCAATGCACGGATTCCATGGCCATCGTGCGCGAGGAGATATTCGGGCCGGTGATGTCGGTGCTTGATTTCGACACGGAGGAGGAGGTGATTCGGCGCGCCAATGCCACCGAATTCGGACTGGCCGCGGGGGTTTTCACCAATGATCTGACGCGCGCGCATCGCGTCATCGCTAAAATCGAGGCGGGCACCTGTTGGATCAACCACTACAACGTCACACCCATTGAATTGCCGTTCGGCGGGTTCAAGATGTCCGGGCTCGGACGCGAGAACGGACGCGCGGCCATCGAGCATTACAGCCAGCTGAAGAGCGTCTACGTCGGCATGAGCGGCGTCGATGCCCCGTACTGAGGGCCGGCCGGTGAGCCGCGAAACTTTTGATTACGTCATCGTCGGAGCGGGCTCGGCCGGCTGCGTGTTGGCAAACCGCCTGTCGGAGTCGGGAAAATACAGCGTGCTGGTGCTGGAATATGGCGCTTCCGATCGTTCGATCTTCATCCAGATGCCCTCGGCGCTGTCCATTCCCATGAACATGGCGCGATTCAACTGGCGCTACCACACCGAACCGGAGACCCATCTGAATTCGCGCCGCATCCATACGCCTCGCGGCAAGGTTCTGGGCGGATCATCGTCCATCAACGGACTGGTGTACGTGCGTGGCAATGCGCACGATTTCGCGCGCTGGGAGCAGCAGGGCGCGGCCGGCTGGAGCTATCCCAATGTGCTGCCGTACTTTCGACGCGCGGAGAGCCGCCTCGAAGGCGGCGATGCGTACCGAGGCGACCGCGGACCTCTGAAAACCCGCTATGGAACCCTGTCGAATCCGTTGAATGCGGTGTGGCTGGCGGCCGCGGGGGAAGCGGGTTATCTGCATACCCGCGATATCAACGGCTTCCAGCAGGAGGGATTCGGCCGCATGGACATGACCGTCGAGGGCGGACGGCGCTGCAGCGCGGCCAATGCCTACCTGCGCCCGGCGATGCGCCGCGCCAATCTCACCGTGCGCACCGCAGCGCTCGCGACGCGCATCGAATTCGACGGACTGCGCGCCAGCGCACTGCATTATAGGGTCGGCGCCCGCCATGCCGCCGTCGGGGTCGGACGGGAACTGTTGATCTGCGGCGGCCCCATCAATTCGCCGCAATTGCTCAAGTTGTCCGGCTTGGGGCCGGCCGGGGAATTGCGCGAATACGGCATCCCCGTGCAGAAGGATCTGCCCGGCGTCGGCGAGAATCTTCAGGATCATCTGGAATTCTATTTCCAAGTGGCCTGCACCCAGCCGGTCAGCCTGTATTCCGTGCTGAATCCCTTGAGCAAGGCGCTGATCGGTGCGCGTTGGCTGATGTTCAAGGACGGTCTCGGCGCCACCAATCATTTCGAAACCTGCGGATTCATCCGCAGTGCGGCCGGCATACCCTATCCGGACATTCAATTTCATTTCCTGCCGATGGCGGTGGCCTATGATGGCAACTCGCTCGCCCGCGAACACGGTTTCCAGGCCCACGTCGGTCCGATGCGTTCGAAGAGCCGGGGCTGGGTGCGCCTCGCGTCGGCGGATCCCCTCGAGCAGCCGAGGATCCGCTTCAATTACATGAGCCATGCGGATGACTGGAGTGAAATGCGCGCCTGCGTGCGGTTGACACGCGAGATCTTTGCGCAAAAGGCCTTCGATGCCTACCGCGGCCGCGAGCTCAAGCCGGGCGCGGCGGTCCAGTCCGATGCCGACATCGATGCGTTCATCCGCGATAACGTGGAAAGCGCCTACCATCCGTCCTGCACCTGCAAAATGGGCCGCCGCGACGATCCGATGGCGGTGGTCGATCCGGAAACCCGGGTCATCGGCGTCGACGGCCTGCGCGTGGTGGATTCCTCGATCATGCCCTCGATCACCAACGGCAATCTGAATGCGCCGACCATCATGCTGGCCGAGAAGGCGGCCGACCACATCCTGGGTCAGGGACTGTTGCCGCCATCGCAGGCGCCGTTCCACACCGCGCCGCATTGGGAGTCGACACAGCGATGAGGCAGCTCAAGGTCAGGATGATCGTGATCGCGGCGCTTCTCGGTCTGCTCGCCGGCGGTGCGGGCGCCGCCGCGCCGCCGGAGCAGAGGCGCCTGGTGCTCATCGATCAGGATGGCTCCGGACCGGGGGGTTCAAATCAAATGGCCATGATGGTGCTGCTGCAATCGCCGCAGGTCGAGGTGCTCGGCATCACCATGGTCACGGGCAATGCCTGGCGTGACGATGAGGCCCGGCACACCCTGCGCATGCTGGAGCTGCTCGGGCGCAGCGACGTTCCGGTGGCCCTGGGCGCCGTGTTTCCCCTGGTGCGCACCGAGGAGGAGACCCGCCTCGGCGCGGCGCTGGTGGGCCGGGTCGCCTGGCTGGGTGCCTGGGGGCAGAAGCAGGCGCTTGCGCAAATGCCGCAGGCGGCCGCTGCCGTGCTGCCCGGCCCCTGGGACCTGCCGCCGCTGCCGGAGGGCGAGCCGCACACATCCGCGATCGCCGAGGACGCGGCGCATTTCCTGATCCGGCAAGTGCACGCGCATCCGCATCAGGTGACGATTTACGCGGCCGGACCGCTCACCAACATCGCGCTGGCGGTGGCCATCGACCCGCATTTTGCCGAGTTCACCCGGGGAATCGCCATCATGGGCGGCAGCCTGAATCCGCAGACCGAGGATCCGGAGTTTGCAACCAGTCCGCGCCACGAATTCAATTTCTGGTTCGATCCGGAGGCCGCCCGCATGGTGTTGCGTGCCCATTGGCCGCGCATCGACGTAACGACCGTCGATGTCTCGATCAAGGCCATGTTCACCCAGGCGATGCTGGACGACATTTCCGCATCGACGTCACCCGCGGCGCGCTACATCGCCAGCTACTCCCAGGAGCGCTATTACCTGTGGGATGAACTGGCCGCCTGCGCGTGGCTCGATCCCGGCATCATCAGCAAGGAGCGGCTGCTGTACATGGACGTGGACGTGAGCCACGGCCCCGCGTACGGCGAGACCCTGACATGGAGCGGGCCGCTGAAGCCTGCGGTCGATCTGCAGCTGGTACATGCGCAGGTCGATGTGGACGTGGCGCGATTCACCCGCATGTTCGTCGAATTGATGAAGACCGCGCCTCATGGCGAATGAATTCGCGATCCGCCGCGAGGTGGGCACGATCGCCCTGATGTTCACCGGCCTCGGCTCGATCATCGGCTCGGGCTGGCTGTTCGGCGCATGGCGCGCGGCCCAATTGGCCGGCCCCGGGGCAATTTACGCCTGGATCGTCGGCGCCGTGGTCATCTTGTTCGTCGCATTGACCTATGCGGAGCTCGGCGCCATGTTTCCCGAGTCCGGCGGCGCGGTGCGCTATGGCCATTACTCGCACGGGTCGCTGGTCGGATTTTTGGCAGGCTGGGCGGCCTGGATCGCCATCGTGTCGGTCATTCCCGTGGAGGCCGAAGCCTCGGTGCAATACATGAGTTCCTGGCCCTGGCCCTGGGCGCAGGCGCTGTACGTGCATGCGCCGAACGGCCAGGGCGAACTGGCCGCGTCGGGTCTGACCATTTGCGCGGTCCTGGTGGTCATTTATTTTCTGCTCAACTTTTGGAGCGTCAAGGTGTTCGCGAGCGCCAACAGCGCAATCACCTTCTTCAAGCTCATCGTACCGGCGGCCACAGCCATTGCACTGATGTCCAGTGGCTTTCACTGGGAGAACTTTCACGTGGGCGTGCACGGCGGGACCCATGTGGGGGATGTTGCCTCCATCCTGACCGCCGTGGCGACCAGCGGCATCGTGTTCAGCTACAACGGCTTCCAGAGTCCGGTGAACCTCGCGGGCGAGGCGCGCAACCCGGGATACAGCGTACCGCGCGCCATCTTCGGTTCAATTGCCCTGAGCACCGTCGTGTACCTGATGCTGCAGGTGGCTTTCCTAGGGTCGGTGGCGCCGGACCATCTGCACGAGGGCTGGGCGGCGCTGGAATACAGTTCACCCTTCGCGCAGCTGGCGCTGGCCCTGAACCTCAATTGGCTCGCGGTGCTGCTGTATGCCGACGCCTTCGTCAGTCCAAGCGGCACGGGCACGACCTATACCGCCACCACCGCGCGCATGATCTACGCCATGGAGCGCAGCGGAACCTTGCCCAAGATTGCCGGCCGGGTCCATCCGCGCTGCGGCATCCCGCGGCCGGCCATGTGGTTCAACCTGCTGGTGTCCTTCACGTTCCTGTTCTTATTTCGCGGCTGGGGGAAACTGGCGGCGGTGATTTCGGTGGCCACCATCATCACCTATCTGGTGGTTCCCATCAGCGTGCTGGTGCTGCGGCGTACGGCACCCGATCTGCATCGTCCGCTGCGCATCCCCGGGCTCAGGCTGCTCGCACCGGTGGCTTTCGTGCTGGCCACGCTGATGCTGTACTGGGCGCGCTGGCCGCACACCGGGCAGATCATGCTGATGTTGATTCTGCCGATGCCGGTGTACCTCTATTATCAGGCCCAAGCCGGCTGGAGCGGCTTCGGCCGGCATCTTCGCGGCGCGTGGTGGCTCATTGCCTATCTGGCAGCCATCGCGGCGCTGTCGTGGGCCGGCAGCCGGGAATTCGAAGGCCATGGCTACATCGGCTATGGCTGGGACCAGTTGTGCGTGGCGTTGACCGCATTGGCGTTCTGCTACTGGGGCGTGCGCAGCGGCTGGCACACGCCGGCATTGACGGCCGTGGAAAAGCTCCAGGCTCACTGACCGACGGCGAACACGCCGTGCAGCGCGGACGCACACAGCGCGGCGCCGAGAGCCGTGATCAGAGCCGCGCTCAATACCGGCAGCAGCGGCATCCAGCGCCGGGCAACTGCGCTGCTGCCCAAGCGATGGCGGGCATACAGGAACATCAGTCCCACTGTCGTCAGGGTGACGGCCAGACCGGCGCTGAATGCGGCCACCAGCAGCATACCGGTGGCGGTCTTGTTCAGGGCCACTGCGGCCAGTAGCAACACCAGCGCGGACGGGCAGGGCACCAGGCCGCCGGAAATGCCCAGGCTCAGCAGGCTTCGCCAGCTGACCTGCTCGCCACGGGCGCCGGGCGGCAAGTGCGAATGCACCCGGCCGCCGTGGGAATGCATGCCCCGCGCATGGGCCGAGCCATAACTGCCGCCGAGGTGCGATGCGAGTGCCAGGCGCCCACGCTGCGGTCTCAGGTCGTGGTGTGGCAGCGGCGTGAAGACCAGCGGCCCCGCTGCGAAGCCGGGCGCACGCAGGCGTTGCGTCAGCAGCAACAAGCCCATGCCGAACACCAGAATCGCCGATAAGGCGTTCAGCACCGGAAACAGGCGCTCCGCCACCAGGTAGCGCGACGCATACAGCGTCAAGAAGCCGAGCACGAACACGCCCATTGTGTGGGTGATGGTGACCGTCAGCCCCAGAAACACCGCATGCCGGGGCGTGCCGCGCGAGCCGATCAAATAGGCGCCGACGATGCTCTTGCCATGCCCGGGCGACAGCGCATGCACGGCGCCGAGCAGCAACGCGCCCAGCAGAGCCAGCGCGATCACGTCCGGCGGCAGACGGGGAGCGGACAAGGACGAGGCGATGCGCCGCGTCTCACGCGTGATCCAGGCAGTGCCGATCGCACCGGCCGCCGGTGATTTGACCGCCGCCGGCGACACGGCCGCCATGGACACGGTCGCCGCCGGGCTTGCGATCGGGCGCGCGGACAGCAGCGGCGCCCCGACGGGCGCCGCGCCGGCCCGAAACTGCAGATGTACGGCGCGTTCGTCGAGGGCTCCGGTCGCGGGCAGCGCCTGCAGCGCTTCGCCGAGTCCGCCGGTGAGCGACGTGCTGAAGGCGTCCGTGTCGAATACCGCCAGCCCGGGCGCCGACTTCACCACGATCTCGTGCCACCCCAGCCGGCCAGGATAGTTCTGATTGAAGAACTGCAGCCGGTGCAAGTCGCCGGCGGCCGTACCGACGGCGGTGTCCCTACCGTCGGCGGTGTCCCTGCCGTCGGCTGTGTCCCTGCCGTCGGCAGCGCCCGTGCCGTCGGCAGCGCCCGTGCCGTCGGCAACGTAATCGACGTCCACGCGCAGCGAAAAGCCGCCTTGCTCCGAGGGCAGGCTGCTGGTCCAGCTGTTGGCGTGCAGGGGCAGATTCCGGCCGTCCAGCCGCAGCATCAAGCCCCGGGCAAAGCCGGCGGCGAGCCTGCCCACATAGGCGTCTCGCTCTGCTTGCGAGGTCACGCCGTCGCCGTTCGCATCGGCCAGGTGCAGTTCACGCAAGGCCGGAAGCTGGCCGTACACCACGGTGTAATGGACGGTGAGTGCGCCCTGCGCGAGCCGCAGCCCGCAGTATTGATTGATGGTGAAGTTTCCCAGCAGGCTCGCCACGGTATCGGCGCGGCTGCCGCCGGCGCCGCCGAGCGCCAGCAGCAGGCCGGCGAGCGCCCAAGCTGATCGCCGTCGGCCCGGCACACGGCGCCGGATGGTAAACGGCAGGTCAGTGGGCGTGCGGGTGGGTGTGATCATGCGGGTGCGGAAGAGCGGCTGGGTGCAGGCGTCCGGATGCGGGCAGCCCCCCGGGAGGCTGCAGGGCGAGGTGAGCGGGCCAGCGCTGCTCCATGCCGCGCAGTTTCCAGATGGTGACGGACAAAGCCCAGGCCAGCAGGAACAGGCCGACGATCAGATAACCCAGCATGCCGAAATCCACGCCAGCCAGCGCATCGCAGAAGCGCCCATGCAGATCGAACTGGCCGATGAGCACCTGTGCCAGTTCGATGGTGCCCACCATCAGTGCAACCGCGACGGACAGGCCGGTGGTGGTGATGTTATAGAAGATCTTGCGCAGCGGATTGAGGAAGGCCCAGTCGTAGGCCTTGGTCATGAGCACACCGTCCGTGGTGTCCATCAGCGTCATGCCGGCGGCGAACAAGGCCGGCAGACACAGCACCGCCGGTGCCGGTAGATCGCTCGCCGACGCGCCCGCGGTCATGGCGAGCAGTCCCACCTCCGATGCCGTGTCGAAGCCGAGGCCGAACAGCAGCCCCAGGGGATACATCTGCCAGCTGTGATTCATCATCCGGCGCAGACGTCCGCCGAACAACCGGTTCAGCAATCCGCGCTTTTGCAGCATCGCCTCGAGATGCGCGTGGCTGTGGTTGCCTGCATGCGCTGCGCGCCAGATTTTCAGGATGTCGAGCAGCACCAGCAGATTCAGAATGCCGATGATCCACAGAAAGGTGCCCGAAACGCCCGCCCCGATGACGGCACCGAGGATTCGCAGATGCGGCAATTGCGCCTTGAGGGCCACCGCAGCCACGGCGATGCCGATGCTGAGCGCGAGCACCACGGTGGAGTGTCCCAGCGAGAAGAAAAAGCCCACCCCCAGCGGCCTCTTGCCCTTCTGCAACATGAAGCGCACGGTGTCGTCCACGGCCGCAATGTGATCCGCATCGAACGCATGCCGCAGCCCGAACAGGTAGGCGACGAAGCCCAGGCCCACGAGTTCGGGATGGTGGGCCGCATAGTGCAGATACAGGCCCCATCCGAGCAGATGCAGAGCGCCGATGCAGCCGTAGAAGCCCGCCAGGCGCGACCATTCGGCGCGTGAGAAGGTCGGGCGCTCGGGGTTCCGATCGAGTGGTCGGGCCACGTAGGTGAAGTCGGACAATCGGTACCCCTGTGTGCTAGGCCAAGCGCTGTTACGGATGCTCTACGTGACGGTTCGCCGACCGGATGCACCGACCCGCATCCACCGCGCGATTTGCAGCGAATACCTTCGCATGCGCACCCACCCATCCGGTCCACGCCAGCGGTTCGTGCTGCCCACGGCGCTGGCGATGCTCGCCCTGTGCGTGGGGCAGGCGCGGCTGCAGGCGGCCGAGGTTGCGGCCGCGCCCTTCAAGGCGCCGTACGTTCCGTCGAGCGATGCCGAACCCTTGCAGGAGGTGCCGTCGGTCGCCGATCCCGCGGTACGGCAAATGCGGTCTTTGCGCGCTGCACAAGCTGCGGCTCCCAGGGATCTGCCGGCGGCGATTCGACTGGCGGATGCCTATGTCGATTACAGCCGCCAGGTGGGCGATGCACATTATGCCGGCTACGCCGAGGCGGTCATCGCCCCCTGGATGAGTGAACCCCGGACGCCGGCGGTGGCACTGGTCACCCAGGCGACCATTCTGCAATACCGGCATCAGTTCGACGATGCCCGCGCTTTGCTCGACGCGGCCCTGCGATCGGACCCGAGGAACGGGCAGGCGTGGCTCACCCTGGCCACGCTCGACATGGTGCAGGGCGACTATCCGGCCGCCGGCAAGGATTGCGCGCAGGTCGCCGGCAGCGCTGGATTCGACTGGGGGCTGGCCTGTTCGGCCAATCTGCGCTCGTATCTGGGGCAGGCGCGCCAAAGCCTCGCCCTGCTCACTCAGGCCGCAGCCGCCAGCGCCGGCGCACCCGCAGGCTATCAGGCGTGGGTGCAGGGGCTGATCGCCGAAACCGCGGAACGCCTCGGCGACTGGCCGCTGGCCGAGAAACACCATATTCAAGCGCTGACGCTGCTGCCCCAGGACAATTTTCTGCTGGTGGCCTACGCCGATTTTCTGCTGGACCGGGGCCGCCCGCGCGAGGTGCTCACCCTGCTCGCCGATCACGCCCAATCGGACACGGCCTTTTTGCGGATTGCCCTCGCGCACTCGCTGCTGCACAGTGCGGACGCGCCGCGTTATACCTGGATCATGGCCGCACGCTTCGAAGCCCTCACGCTGCGCGGCAGCGATTACTTCGGCCGTGAACAGGCACGCTTCGCCCTGCAGCTGCAGCATGATCCGCAGACCGCCTTGGACATGGCGCAGCGCAACTGGCAGGTTCAGCGCGCCCCATGGGATGCGCGCGTGCTGCTCGAGGCCGCGCTGGCCGCTGACCAGCCACAGGCGGCCGCCGATGTGCTGGAGTTTCTGCGCAAGACGAAGCTGGAGGATCCGGTGATACTGCCGCTCGCATCACAACTTCGCGAACGGCTGCGCCAATTTGCGGGAGGCGCGCCGTGAAGCGCGCCTGGTTGGCGGCGCTGCTGATCGCCTCGACCGCACATGCGCATTCGGCGAGCGATGCGTATCTCACCCTGACCGTCGGCGAGGCGGCGGCCGGCGGGGTGATCCACGGCCAGTGGGATATCGCGCTGCGCGATCTGGATTTCGTGCTGCAGCTGGACGACGACGGCGACGGCCGGCTCACCTGGGGCGAGGTGCGGCGGCATCTGGCGGACGTCGAGCGTTATGCCTTCGCCCACCTGCGCGTCGAGGCGGGCACGCGCGGCGCATGCACCATCAAGCCCACCTCGCGCATGATCGACGGCCATGCAGACGGGACATATGCGGCCCTGTTTTTCGACGTGCTCTGCCCGCGGGCGGCGGCCGCAACGCTGGACTACGACATGTTCTTCGCGATCGACCCCTCGCATCGCGGCATCGTCGTGATCCACGGCGGCAATGATGTCGCCACCGCCGTGCTGTCGCCGCAGCATCGCAGGATCGATCTGCCGCGCTGAACATCAACAGTCCCGCGCCACCTCGGCCAGCAGGGCGCGCACGTAGTCGCCGAAGGAACGCCACATTTCGACGTGAAACGCATCGGCAGCGGTGCGCCACAGCACGATATCGGCCTTGGCGAACAGCGTGCGCGTGCACATGCCCACCGGAAATTCCTTCAGATCCAGGTCCAATGGACAGCCGCCGTTCAAAATGTGACCGGCGTGCGCGCCGTTGATCTCGACGGCCACCTGCCGGTGACTGACGTCGACCAACGCGTGGTCGAGGCCCGCCATGGCGCGTTCCAATCCGGACGCGGTGTCGCCGGCAGCCTCGGCCGGCGCCCGATCGAGCAGCAGGTATTCATCCGGCCCCATCCACAGCGTGGCGCGGGATCCCAGCAGGCGCGCGCGGCAGGCCTCTTCGGCGAACGGCACGCCCCACGCGGCCGTGGCCGCGGCCCGCACGGCTGCATTGCCGTGCAGGATGAAGCGGGTTGCCGGCGCCAGCAGCGGCGGCCATGGCGGCGCCGCGTCGTCCAACGGTGCCGCCTGCTCAGGCATTCAGGCGTTCTCCTTTCGGATCGTAGAACACGGGTGGCGTGACCTCGACCTCGATCTCCCCGCGCGGCATGGGCACATACAAGGTCTGCCCGAGGCGCGTGCGGCCGCCGGCCACGAGCGCAAGCGCAATGGGATGATCGAGTGCGGCGCTGTAGTAGGAGGATGTGACGTGGCCGATCAGCTGCATGGGCGGCTGCTGGCCGGGTAGGGCGGCGATTTGTGCGCCCTCGTCGAGCACGGTGCGACCGTCCCGGCTGCGCAGGCCGACCAGCTGCTTGCGCGTCGGCGCCCTCATCGAAGCGCGCTCGAGCGAGCGCTTGCCGACGAAGTCGGCCTTGCTCTTGCCGATCGCCCAGCTCAAGCCTGCGTCATCCGGCGTCACCGTGCCGTCGGTATCCTGCCCGACGATGATGTAGCCCTTCTCGGCACGCAAGACGTGCATGGTCTCGGTGCCGTAGACCGTCATGCCATGGGCCTGGCCGGCGGCATGGACGGCCTCCCACACGGTGGCGCCGAAATCGGCCGGCACATTGATTTCATATCCCAGCTCACCGGTGAAGCTGACGCGAAACAGCAGCAACGGGGCGCCGCAGATCCTGCCCCGTGCCACAGCCATGTGCGGCAGGGCCGATGCGCCGAGATCGATGCCCTCCACCAAGGGTGCGATCACGCGCCGCGCGTTGGGTCCCTGCACCGCAATCACCGCCCACTGTTCCGTGGTGGAGGTCAGCCACACCTTGAGCTGCGGCCATTCGGTCTGCCGATAATCCTCCATCATGGCGAGCACCCGGGGCGCGCCGCCGGTGGTGGTCGTGACGTGAAAACGGTCGGCCGCGGTGCGTGCCACCACGCCGTCGTCGTATACGAACCCGTCCTCGCGCAGCAATATGCCGTAGCGCGAGCGGCCGACCGCGAGATTCGTCCAGCTGTTGACGTACAGCCGATTCATGAATTCGACGGCGTCGGCGCCCACCACCTCGATCTTGCCCAGGGTGGTGGCATCGAAAATTCCGCAGGCGCTGCGCACCGCGCGGCATTCGCGCGCCACCGCGGCGTGCATATCCTCGCCCGCTCGCGGAAAATAGCGGGCGCGCTTCCACAGCCCGACATTTTCGAAAACGGCGCCGCGCGCCTGCGCCCAGTGGTGCATGGGCGTGCGGCGCACCGGATCGAACAGCGCGCCGCGCGACGTGCCGGCGAAGCTGCCGAAGGGGACCGGGGTGTAGGGCATCCGGAAGGTAGTCAGACCAACCTGCGAAATCGGAACACCGAGACCGCTCGCCACGATGCTCAAGGCATTGAGGTTCGAGGTCTTGCCCTGGTCGGTGGCCATGCCGGTCGTCGTATAGCGCTTGACGTGCTCGATGGACCGGAATCCCTCCCGTGCCGCGAGGGCCAGATCGCGGGTCGTGACGTCGTGCTGCCAATCGACGAACGCCTTGTCGGTGGCCGTGGTTTGCGGCTGCGGCAGCGCGCCGAGCCAGCCGCAGCCGCCGGTGGTGCCGGCTTCCGGGAGCGGGCGCCAGGAGCCGCGCACCGGATCGGGCGCGGCCGCCAGACCGGCGGCAGCACCGTCCTCGAGCGCCGCGGTCAGATCGCCGACGCCGCGGCAGGCGCCGGCGGAACGCTCGCATTCGGCCGAGAGGCCCGGCACGAAAGCCAGCAGCGATTCGTTCCACACCAGCTTGCCGCGCGACTGGGAGAACAGGTGCACGGAGGGGGTGTAGCCGCCCGACATCAGCACCGCATCGCATGCGAGGCGTGCGGCGGGGCGCACCATACCGCCCTGCACCCGGCCGAGGGAGATCTCGCTCACCCGTCGATCGCCGCGGGTGCCGAGCACCGTTGCCGCCGGCATGATTTCGATGCCGGCGCGACTCACGGCGTCGGGCAGCACACCCACGGGCTGTGCCCGCACGTCGGCGATTGCCGCAACCGCAACCCCCGCCGCGTGCAGATCGAGCGCGGTCTGATAGGCGGCGTCCGTGGCCGTGACGACCACGACCCGGACGCCCACCTTCACCCCGTAGCGATTCAAATAGGTACGGGCGGCGCCGGCCAACAGAATACCGGGGCGGTCATTGCCGGGAAACACCAGCGGCCGCTCGATGGCGCCGGTGGCGAGCACCACCTGGCGCGCCCGCACCATCCACAGGCGTTGGCGCGGCTGCCCTGGATCCGGATCCGCCCGGTGATCGCCGAGGCGCTGGTTCAAGCCGAGCAGATTGTGCGGGAAATAACCGAACGCGGTGGTCCGCGTGAGCAGCGTCACGCGCGGATTGCCCGCCAGGGTGGCCAGCGCTCGCAGCGCCCAGTCGAGCGCCGGCACGCCATCGATGCGTGCCATGGTTTCCGCCAACAGGCTGCCGCCCATTTCGGATTGCTCGTCGCACAGCATCACCCGCGCGCCGGCGTCGGCCGCCGCCAGGGCAGCCGCGATACCCGCTGGTCCCGCGCCCACCACCAGCGTGTCGCAGTGAGCATAGCGCTGCGCGTAGCGGTCGGGATCGGCGGTCGCCGGCGCACGGCCGAGGCCTGCGGCGCGCCGAATGGCCGGTTCATACACGGACTTCCATGCGCGTTGCGGCCACTTGAAGGTCTTGTAGTAAAAGCCCGCCGGGAAGAACGCCGACAGCGCATCGTTGACCCGTCCGACGTCGTATTGCAGGCTGGGCCAGCGATGCTGGCTGATCGCGCGCAGGCCCGGATACAATTCCACCTGGGTGGCGAGCACGTTCGGGGTGTCGCGCGGCGCACCGGGATTCACGGTGACCAGTGCATTCGGCTCCTCGGCGCCGGCCGACAAGATGCCGCGCGGCCGATGATATTTGAAGGATCTGCCGACCAGATGCACGCCGTTGGCGAGCAGCCCGGAGGCCAGCGTATCGCCCTGCAGCGCGGCATAGGCCTTGCCGTCGAAGTTGAACTGCAGGCTACGTTCGCGGTCGACTCGGCCGCCGCCCGGCGTGCGCAGGACGCTCATGGCGGCGGCACCGGCTCCGCCGGCTGCTCGATTTGCGGCTGCGGTTCATCGATGCGGTACGTCGCCACGAAATGATCCGTGGTGGTGTCGCGCAGCGCATTGAAGAAGCGGCCGCAGCCGCGGGCGTGCCGCCAGCGTTCGGCGTGAATGCCCTTGGTGTTGCTGCGCATGTACAGAAACTCGGCCCACGCCTGATCGTCGAGCTCGGACGGCCGCTCCGGCCGCGTGATGTGCGCCTGGCCGCCGTAGGTGAATTCGATCTCGGGGCGCTTGCCGCAGAATGGACAGACGATGATCAGCATCCGCGCGCTCAGTGGGCCACGGCGGCGGCGGCGGCTTCGTCGATCAGATAGCCGTCGCGAAACCGCTCGATGGTGAAGGGCGCATTGATCGGGTGCGCCTGATCGCGCGCCATCGTCCAGGCAAAGACATGCGCGGAGCCGGGGGTCGCCTTGAATCCGCCGGTACCCCAGCCGCAATTCACGTACAAACCCGGCACCGGTGTCTTGGCAATGATCGGCGAACGATCCGGCGTCACATCGACGATGCCGCCCCAGTTGCGCAGCATCGCCAGACGGCGGAAATTTGGAAACAATTCGCAGATGGCGTCGAGCGTGTGCATGTTGATGTGCAGCGCACCGCGCTGGGTGTATGAGGTGTAGGCATCCGTGCCGGCGCCGATGACCAGTTCACCCTTGTCCGATTGGCTGATATAGGCATGAATGGTGTTGGACATCACCACGCACGGGAAAATGGGCTTGATGGGCTCGGACACCAGCGCCTGCAGCGGATAGCTCTCCAATGGCAGCCGGACACCCGCCATGGCCATGATCACGCTGGTGTGGCCCGCGGCCGAGACGCCGACCTTGTGCGAGCGGATCACACCGCGCGTGGTTTCGAGCGCCTCCACCGCGCCGCCCGCATCGCGGCGGATGGCGGTGACCTCGCAATTCTCGATGATGTCGACCCCGAGCGCGTCCGCCGCGCGCGCGTAGCCCCAAGCGACGGCATCGTGCCGGGCGGTGCCCCCACGGCGCTGCAGGGCGGCGCCGAGCACCGGGTAGCGGATATCGCTCGAGATGTTCAACGGGGGGCAAAACGCCTTTGCCTGCTCCGGCTCCAGCCATTCGTTGTCGACGCCGTTGCAGCGGTTCGCATGCACGTGCCGCTTGAATACCTGGATGTCGTGCACGGTGTGCGCCAGCATCATCACGCCCCGCGGCGAGAACATCACGTTGTAATCGAGCTCCTGCGACAGGCCTTCCCACAGCTTGACCGAGTGGTCGTACAGGGCGGCGCTTTCGTTGAACAGATAGTTGGAGCGGATGATGGTGGTATTGCGTCCGGTGTTGCCGCCGCCGATCCAGCCCTTCTCCAGCACCGCGACGTTGCCGATGCCGTGCTCCTTGGCAAGATAGTAGGCCGCGCCCAAGCCGTGCCCGCCGCCGCCCACGATGATCGCATCATAGGCGGCCTTGGGCTCGGGCTTTCGCCACTGTTCCCGCCAGCCGCCGTGCCGGGAAAGACCGCGCCACAGCAGCGATAAGGCCGAAAAGTTCTGTCTGCTCATGAATCCGCGGCGCCTTCAGGCCCGAAGTTCCCGGTTCTCCGGGTCGTAAGGCGCATCGACCAGGACCGTGGCGCGCCGGCGAACCCCGAGGATCTCGATCTGCAGTTCACGGCCGACCGCCGCGAACGCGGGCTGCACGTAGCCGATGGCGAGGCTCTTGCCCAGGGCGTGGCCGTAGTAGCCGGAGGTGGCGCGCCCGACGAGCGTGCCGTCCGCAGCGAACAACGGCTCATTGCCGAGCGGGTCGGCGTCCCCGACGTCGTGCACCTGCAGGGTGATGAAGCGGTGCGGAACGCCGGCGGCGAGCTGCTTCTCGAGTGCCTCCTTGCCGATGAACGGTCCCTTGTTCAGGCGCACGAAGCGGTCCAAACCGGCCTCATAGGGCGTGTAGTCGCGGGTCAGATCGGTGCCCCACATGCGGTAGGATTTCTCCATCCGCAGGGATTCCATGGCGCGCATGCCGCACATCGCGATGTCGAACTCGGCGCCGGCCTCGAACAGCGCATTGAACAGATGATGCGCATACTCGATCGGAAAATGCAGCTCCCAGCCGAGCGCGCCCACGAAGTTCACGCGCAGCAGGTACACATCCGTGGCCAGCCCGACTTCGGCCACCTTCCCGGTGAGCCAGGGAAAGCCGGCGTTGTCGAGCGGCTCGTCGGTGAGCTTCGCCAGCACCTGGCGCGCATGCGGACCCGCCAGCACGAAGCAGCCGCGGCTCATGGTGATGTTGCGCAAGGCGATGGCCGGCATCTGGGCGGACGCGGGCGGCAGCATCTTGCGCAGATAATCCCCGTCGTAGCGCTCCGCCGCACCGGCGCTGACCACGTAGAAATGCTCCTCGCCGATCTTGGTTATCGTGAATTCAGAGCGGATGCCGCCGCGGCGGGTCAATGCATGGCACAGGGCGATACGGCCGATCTTGGTGGGCACCTTGTTGGCGACCAGGCCATCGAGCCAGGCCTCTGCGCCCGGTCCGCTCACCTCGTGCTTGGTGAACGGCGTCAGATCGATGACCCCGACGTGCCGGCGCAGATGCAGCGCCTCGCGGCCCACGTGTTCGAAGTAATTGGAGCGGCGAAAGCTCCAGTGATCCTCGCGTGGGACACCCGGCGGCGCAAACCAGTTGGCGCGTTCCCAGCCGTAGCGCTGGCCGAACACCGCGCCCATGCGCGCCAGCCGGTCATAGACCGGGCTGGTCTTGGCCGGGCGGGCATCCGGGCGCTCTTCGTCGGGAAAATGGATGACGAAGACATTTCGGTAGGTTTCTTCGTTCTTCGCCACCACATAGCGCTTGCCGGTGTAGGGTCCGTAGCGGCGTGGATCGACCGCCAGCATGTCGATGCCGGGCTCGCCCTCGGTGAGCCACTCGGCCAGCTGCCAACCCGAGCCCCCGGCGGCGGTTATGCCGAAACTGTGGCCCTCGTTGAGCCACACGTTCGGCACCCCCCAGGCCGGCCCGATGAGCGGACTGCCGTCCGGGGTATACGCGATCGGGCCGTTGACGATGTCCTTGATCCCGCACGCCGCAAGCGAGGGCACGCGGCGCTGCGCAGCCTCGACGTGCGGCAGCAGCCGCTCCAGATCCCCCTCGAACAGGCTCTTGCCGAACCAGTCCGGAACCCCGTCGGCAAACCGCGCCGGTGCGCCTTTCTCATAGGGACCCAAAATCCAGCCCATGCGCTCCTCGCGCAGATAATACGATTTGTCGGATTCGCGCAGCACCGCGAGTTCCCGGCCGCCGCCCTGGCGGTAGGCTTTGAGTACGGCCGATTCGTCGTACACGATGTATTGGTGTTCGACCGGTATCGACGGCACGTTGATGCCGAACAGGCGCCCGGTCTGCCGCGCATAATTGCCGGTGGCGCACACCACGTGTTCGGCGACGATGTCGCCCTTGCTGGTGGACAGCCGCCATTCCCCCGACCCGGTGCGCTGCACGCCGATGACCTCGGTTTGTTCGTGGATCTCGGCACCGCGCGCCCGCGCGCCTTTGCGCAGCGCCATGGTCAGGTCCGCCGGCGCGATGTGGCCGTCGTCCGGGTGGTACAGCGCGCCGATGATGGGCGGTGTCTCGTCGTCGCCGAGATTGACGAGGGGCCAGAGTTCCTGCACCCGCTTCGGAGAGATCACCTGGAAGGGCACGCCGATGGTGTTGGCGGTGCCGCAGTACTTCTGATATTCATCCATGCGTTCGCGGCAGGTCGCCAGGCGCAGGTTGCCGGTCACATGGAAGCTGACATCCTGGCCGGTTTCCGCCGGCAGCCGCTTGTACAGATCCACCGAATACTTGTGCAGCTGCCCGACGGTGTAGCTCATGTTGAATAGCGGCAGCAGCCCGGCGGCATGCCAGGTCGACCCGGCGGTGAGTTCCGCGCGCTCGAGCAGCGCAATGTCGGACCATCCCTTCAGGGCCAGATGATAGAGCGTGCTGACGCCCACCACGCCGCCGCCGATGACGACGACGCGGGCATGAGTTTTCATTGGACGGTCTCCGTGGCCGGTGCGGGTCAGTGTAACCAGCGGCCGCGCAAACAAGACGCCATTTGCGACGACCCCGTGTTCAAATGCGTCAGACCGCTGCGGCGGATCAGCCGCCAGCGGCCGGATTCTGTCTGAAATACGACAATGACCTGTCGAATTTGAACAATATCCGGCACCGATGTCATAATCGCAGGCTCCTATGCAAACCGCCGTCCAGCTGCGCAAGTGCAAGTACGCGTTCCTGACGCTGCCGAATTACTCCCTCATCGCCGTGGCCAATGCCCTCGAACCGCTGCGCATGGCGAACCGCCTGGTCGGACAGGACGTCTATGAGTGGTGCATCGTCAGCACCGACGGCGCGGCCGTCGCGGCCAGCAGCGGCCTGAACCTCGCGCCCACGATCGCGCTCGAGCAGTTGGGTGCGGTGGACATCTTGTTCGTGTGCGGCGGCATCAACGTGCGCGAGGCGGTCTCGCCGGCGCTATTGACGACGCTGCGGCGGCTCGCGGACCGGCGCGTCGCGCTCGGAGCCCTTTGCACGGGAGGCTATGCGCTCGCCCGTGCCGGACTGCTCGATCACTTTCGGGCGACCATCCACTGGGAGAACCTGTCCATGCTGCGCGAGGAATTTCCGCGTGTGCGCATCAGCGATCAGCTGTTCACCATCGATCGCGACCGTTTCACCTGTTCGGGCGGCACGGCGCCGCTCGACCTCATGCTGAATCTCATCCAATCGAAGCTCGGTGCGAGAATCTCACAGCTGGTGTCCGAACAATTCATGGTCGATCGGGTGAGAAATGACGCCGACCGGCAGTACATCCCGCTGCGGGCGCAGATCGGCCTCTCGCACCGCGGGCTGATCCGGGTGGCGCAGCTGATGGAGGAGCACATCGAAAAGCCGCTGTCGCTCGATCGGATCGCCAAATCCACCGGATTGTCCCGGCGCCAGATCGAGCGTCTGTTCAAGCGGGATCTGAACTGCGTGCCGAAGCGATATTATCTGCAGATGCGGCTGCGGCGGGCGCGCGAGCTGCTGCTGCAGACCGCGATGCCCATCATGGACATCACCACCGCCTGCGGCTTCCAGTCGCCGCCGCATTTTTCGAAATGCTACCGCGCGGAGTATGGAATGCCGCCGAGCGCCGAACGCAAGATCGGCGGGGCGGCCGCGAGCCGGCCGCGCGCGGCGTCCGCGGCGGCGGAGCTGATCACTTGAATACGACGGTCTTGTTCTCGTCGAGAAACACGCGATGCTCGAGCAGTAGGCGCACGGCGGTCGACAGGGCGCGCCGCTCGGAGTCGCGGCCCGCCGCCGTCAGCATGTCCGGAGTGAAGCTGTGGTCGACGCGCTCGACGATCTGCTCGATGATCGGACCTTCGTCGAGATCGCCCGTCACATAGTGCGCGGTGGCCCCTATCAGCTTCACGCCGCGCGCGTGCGCCTGGTGGTAGGGCTTGGCGCCTTTGAAGCCCGGCAGAAATGAATGATGGATGTTGACGGCACGGCCGCGCAGCCGCCGGCACAGATCGTCGGAGAAGATCTGCATGTAGCGGGCGAGCACCACCAGCTCCGTGCCCGTCGTCTCGATGAGCTCCATGAGCTTAGCCTCCTGGTCCGCCTTGGTCTCGGAGGTCACGGGCATCAGGAAATACGGGATCTGGTGCTGCTCGGCGACGCGCCGCATGTCCGGATGATTGGAAACTATGGCGCTGACTTCCATGCGCAGTTCCCCGATGCGGTGCCGGTACAGCAGATCTTCCAGGCAATGGTCGAGCTTGGAGACCATGATCATGACGCGGCTGCGGTGTGCGCCGTCGTGAATGGCCCAGTACATCTGCTCGGCGTTGGCGGTGCTCACGAAATCCTCGCGCAGCCGCGCGATGTCGACCGTATCGCCGCTCACCCCGCAAAACGTGATGCGCACGAAGAATCGCCGGGTCAGCACGTCGTCGAACTGGTGCATCTCCATGATGTAGAGCCGATGGCCGGCGAGAAAACTCGTTACCCTGGCGGTCGTGCCCATGCGGCTGGTGCAGCTGGCGGTCAGGATGTAAGGGTGGGCGGTGTTGAAGTCCATCCGCGCATGGTACCGGGCGGGGGCCGAGCATTGATAGTCCGGCGCGGCGCGCATGCACAAATCCGCGGCGTCAGCGAATTTTTAGATGGCACACCACGCGGTGGCGAACCCTCGCTCGATTATCATGGTTTACCCATCGCGTGGCGCAGCGGAGTGTGCTGAAATCGCTCCATGATCGAGCCGAAGCGGGACACCGGACACTTGGACATCGGCGTGCGCGATGAACTGCTGCACCGCTTGCGCGAACGCCGGCCGGAAACCCCGCTCACGCGGGATTTTTACTGCAGCAGCGAGGATTATCAGATCGACCTCGACGCCATCTGGTACCGGGACTGGCTGTTCGTTGGACATGATTGTGAAGTGCTGAAGCCCGGCGATTATTTCACCGTGCAGATCGGCGAGTATCCGGTAATGGTGGTTCGCGACCGGGACCTGACGCTGCGCGCATTTCACAACACCTGCCGGCACCGCGGTTCGCGCATCTGCTCGGCGCCCAAGGGCTCGGCGTCGCGGCTGGTGTGCCCTTATCACCAGTGGACCTACCGGCTCGACGGCCGGCTGTTCTCGGCGCGCGACATGGGCGAGGGATTCGATCGCGCCCATTACAGCCTCGCTCCGGTGCACTGCACCAGCGTGGCGGGATACATTTTCGTGTCGCTGGCGAAGACCGCACCGGACTTCGAACCGATCCGGACGCGGATCGCCCCGTATCTGGAGCCGCACCGCCTGCATCAGACCAAGGTCGCGTTCGAGTCGACCATCGTCGAGCGCGCCAACTGGAAACTCGTGTGGGAGAACAATCGCGAGTGCTATCACTGCGGTGCCAATCATCCGGAGCTGCTGCGCACGTTTCCGGAGGATCCGACCCTCACCGGGGTGGAGGGGGCCGCCGGCAATCCCATGATCTCGGCCCATTGGGCGCGCTGCGAGGCGGCCGGGCTGCCGAGCCGGTTCCACATGTCCGCAAACGGTCAGATGCGCATCGCGCGCATGCCGCTGCTGCACGAGGCGGTCAGTTTCACCATGTCGGGAGAGGCGGCGGTGCGCCGGCCGTTGTCGGACTCGATCGGCGAACCGAACATCGGCACGCTGCTGCTGTTCCACTACCCATCGACCTGGAATCACGTTCTCGGGGATCATGCACTGTCGTTCCGCGTCCTGCCCATCGGGCCCATGGAGACCCAGCTGACCACCAAGTGGCTGGTGCACAAGGACGCGGTGGAGGGCATTGACTACGATTTGCAGGAGTTGACGCGCGTATGGACCGCAACCAACGATGCAGATCGGCGCGTGTGCCAGGAAAATCAGCTCGGAGTGGTCTCGCCCGCGTACGACCCGGCTCCGTATTCGCCGGTCCACGAGAACGGGGTCACGCAGTTCGTCAATTGGTATTGCACGCATCTCGAGGGCCGGCTCGCTGAAGGCCCGCGGTAATCCGCCGGATCGAATGCACGTGCCCCGAGCGAGCGTCCCGTGAAGTATTCCGCCTGGTCCCTGCTTCGCGGTGCGCTCGGCGGCCATCGCCAGTGGCCGCCCGCCTGGCGCGACGCGGCGCCGAAGCCGCGCTATGACGTGGTGATCGTCGGCGGCGGCGGTCACGGCCTGGCGGCGGCCTATTATCTTGCCAAGAACCATGGCATCACCAACGTGGCGGTCGTCGAACGCGGCTGGATCGGCGGCGGCAACACCGGCCGCAACACCACCATCGTGCGCTCGAATTACCTGTACCCCGAAAGCGCGCGGCTCTACGACTTTTCCCTGAAGCTTTACGAGGGCCTCTCACAGGCGCTCAATTTCAACATCATGCTCAGCCAGCGCGGCCAACTGATGCTCGCCCACAGCCGCCATGATCTGGATTCGATGTCGCGGTGGGCCAATGCGATGCGCATGAACGGCATCCAGGCGGAGCTGCTGAGCCGGGAAGCGGTGGCTGCGCTCGCGCCCGTGATCGACCTGTCGCCCCAGGCGCGCTTCCCCGTGCTCGGGGCCTTCATGCAACGGCGCGCGGGCACCGCGCGGCACGATGCGGTCGCCTGGGGATATGCGCGCGCCGCGTCGGCGCTGGGCGTCGACATCATCCAGAATTGCGAGGTGCGCGGTTTCATCAATGAGGGCGGACGCTGCGTCGGCGTCGATACCGCCCGCGGCGCGCTGCGCGCGGAGCGGGTCGGCATCGCGGCGGCCGGACACAGCTCGGTGCTCGCGAAACTGGCGGGCTTCCGCCTGCCGGTCACCAGCTACGCCCTGCAGGCGATGGTCACCGAACCGCTCAAGCCCCTGCTCGACACGGTGGTCATTTCGCCGAGCACCGGCGCCTATGTCAGCCAATCCGACAAGGGTGAGATCGTCATCGGCGCGATGCTGGATCTGTTCCCGTCCTATGCGCAGCGCGGCAGCTTCGCGGTGACGCAGGCCATTCTGGCGGCCACGCTGGCGATATTTCCGTCATTCAGCCGTCTTCGCCTGATGCGGCAATGGGCGGGGATCGTCGACGTGGTGCACGATTCGAGCCCCATCATCGGACCGACGCCGGTGCCGGGGCTGTACATCAACTGCGGTTGGGGCACCGGGGGATTCAAGGCCATTCCCGCCGGCGGCTGGACGCTTGCGCATGTGCTCGCAACCGGCGCCACACATCCGCTCGCCGAGCCCTTCCAGTTGGGGCGCTTCGTCAGCGGCAGACTCGTCGATGAGGCGGCGGCCTCCGGCATCGCACATTGAGCCCGCGGCCATGATGCACATTCCCTGTCCCTGGTGCGGTGCGCGCGACGAGAACGAGTTCGTGTGCGGGGGCACCTCGCACCTGCAGCGTCCGGCGTTGGACGTCAGCGACGAGGTGTGGGGCGCCTATCTGTTCTTTCGGGACAATCCCAAGGGCGTGCATCTCGAGCGCTGGCGTCACGTACACGGCTGCGGACAGTGGTTCAACGCGGCGCGCAACACGCTCACTCACGAGATTCTGTCGGTCTATCGCATGACCGACCCGGTACCCCAATGACGGGCCGCCGGTTGCAGGAGCCGCTCGGCACGCGGCTGGATCGCGCGCGGCGCATCGGCTTCGAGTTCAACGGCCGGCCGTTGTCCGGCTTCGCGGGCGACACGCTCGCATCGGCGCTGCTGGCGAACGGCGTGCAGCTGGTCGGGCGCAGTTTCAAGCTGCACCGGCCGCGCGGCATCTTCTCCTGCGGCGTGGAAGAGCCCACCGGCCTGGTCGACGTCGGAGCCGGCGCGCAGCGCACGCCCAACACACGCGCTACCCTGGTCGAGATTCACGAGGGTCTGATCGCGAGCAGCGTCAATTGCTGGCCCAGCGTGGGTTTCGATCTGGCGGCGCTCAACAACGGCTTCTCAGCGCTGCTGCCGGCCGGCTTCTATTACAAGACCTTCAAGTGGCCCGGCTGGAGAGTGTTCGAACCCTCCATCCGGCGCCTGGCGGGCCTGGGGCGCGCTTCGGGCGAGCGCGACCCGGACCGCTACGAGGAGTTGTCGGCGGCCGCGGAGGTGGCGGTGATCGGCGCCGGCATCGCGGGCTTGAGTGCCGCGGTGGCGGCCGCCGAAGCCGGTGCCGCCACCGTGCTGCTGACGAGCTCGGCCGCACCCGGCGGCTCCCTCGGCTGGCGCGCCGGCCCCGACCGGCAGCGTGTGGCCGATCTCGCCGCGCGCGCCGCCGCACTCGGAGTGAAGCTGCTCACCCGCACGATGGCATTTGGAATCTATGACCACAATCTGCTGTGCGCAGCCGAAAGCCTGCCCGCCGGCACGCAGGCCGCATCGGCGGGGCGCCTGCGCGAACGGCTGTGGAAGATCCGTGCGCGCGCGGTGATCGCCGCCACGGGTGCGTTCGAACGGCCGATGTTGTTCCCCGACAATGACCGCCCGGGCGTGATGCTGGCCGCGGCCGCGGACAAGTACGCGCAGGCCTACGGGGTCGCCTGCGGTGGCCGCGTGGTCATCGCCGCCAACAGCGACTCCGGCTACGCCGTGGCGGCGTCGCTGCGCGCCGCGGGCATCGATGTGGCGGCGCTCATCGACCGCCGTCCGCCGTCCGACATCGCGGCCTCGCAGCCGGGCCTGCGCATCATTACGGGCGCCGCCATATCCCGGGTTTTCGGCCGCCGCAGCGTCCGCGGCTGCACCATCGTGGCGGCGGATGGGCAGGGGATCCGACCGGAGCGCATCGATTGCGATCTGATCCTGAGCGCCGGCGGCCATGCCCCCGCCGTGCACTTGCACACCCAGGCCGGCGGCCGGCTGCGGTGGGTGGACGACTGTGCCATGTTCGTTCCAGAAGGCCACACACCCGGTCTGGCGAGCGCCGGTGCCTGTGCCGGGGTCTTTGCCATGGAGGATGCCGCCGGGCACGCCACAGAGCTCGGCCGTGCCTTGGCCCGGGGCCAGGCGGCGCCGGCCGCACCGGTGGGCGGCGCCGGTCGCTCGCTCGCCGCCGCCTACATGCCCAATGTGCGCGGCAAGCAGTTCGTCGACCTACAAAATGACGTGGCCGTCAGCGACGTGGGACTGGCGGCGCAGGAGAACTTCCGTTCCGTCGAGCATTTGAAGCGCTATACGACGACCGGCATGGGTACCGATCAGGGCAAGACCAGCAACGTGAATGCCCTGGTCTTGATGGGTGAATTCACGGGACGCCATCCGGGCCAGGTGGGCACCACGCGGTTCAGACCGCCGTTTGCGCCGACCAGCGTCGGTTTGCTCGTCGGGCGCCGGGTAGGTGAACTCTACCGCCCGCTCAAGCGGCTGTCCGCCGAGGACTGGCACGCGGCGCGCGGCGCGCTGTTCGAGAACTTCGGTAATTGGCGCCGTCCCGCAGCCTATCCGCTGGCAGGCGAGAGCCTCGATGCAGCGGCGCAGCGCGAGGCGGCGGCGGTGCGCCGGACCGCCGGCCTGCTGGACGGTTCGCCGCTCGGCAAACTCGAGATCTTCGGGCCCGATGCCGCTGAATTTCTCGATCTGATGTATGTCGGCACCCTATCGAATATGCGCATCGGCCAGGCACGCTATGGATTGCTGCTCAATGAGCACGGGGTCGTCATGGATGACGGCATCGTCGCGCGACTTGGCGCGCAGCGCTTTTGGGTGAACACCACCAGCGCCGGAATCGAACGCAGCAGCGCGGCTTTCGAGGAGTGGCTGCAGTGCGAATTCACGAGCTTGAAGGTGCTGGTGACGCCGGTGACTTCGCGCTGGGGCAACCTCACCGTGGCCGGACCCGAGGCGTGGAACTGGCTCGCCGCGGCGGGATTCGACCCGGCGCTGGCGCCGCAGCGCATGGCGCACATGACGATGCAGGAGTGCGAACTGGACGGTGTCGAATTGCGGGTGCTGCGCGCGAGTTTCAGCGGCGAATTGGGTTATGAGATCAATCTGCCGGACGCTGCGAGCCACGCGCTCATCGAACGGCTGTGGGCGCTCGCGCCGCGATTCGGGGCGGTGCCGTACGGCATCGAGGCGCTCGAGATCCTGCGTACCGAGAAGGGCTATATCCACGTCGGGACCGACACCGACGGCACCACGCTGCCCGGGGATATCGGTTTCGGCCGGGCGATCGAGCGCAAGGCCGCGAACTTCGTCGGCCGCCGCTCGCTGCTGACGCCGGCGGCGCGCGATCCGGGCCGCTTGCAATTGGTGGCGCTGCTGCCCACGGATCGGCGCACGCGGCTGCCGGTGGGTGCGCAAATCGCCGCCCGGCCGCCGCCGACGTTGACCGAAGGGCACGTGACGTCGAGTTATCACAGTCCCGAACTGGGCATGCCGGTGGCTCTCGGCATGCTGGCACGGGGTTCACAACGCCTCGGCGAACGCGTGCGCGTGCATCACCTCGGCAGCCGCATCGAGGCTGAGGTGGTCAAAGCGCCCTTCGTGGATCCGGCCGGCGAGCGGCTCAAGTGACTGTCGCTGCGCGGTTGTCGCAGCGCCCGGACGCCGCGGTGGCATCCCTGCGCTATTTCGACGCCGACGGCTTCGGCGCCGCATTGCGCGAGGTCACCGGAACCGTGCTGCCGGGCACGGGCCAGGCCATCCGAGCCGCGCCGGCGGCGGCTGGATCCGGCGAGTGCCTGCTGGCGTGGCGCAGTCCGTCCGAGACGCTGATGGTGGGCAATCGCGCGCTGCTGGCGCAGGTTGCGGCGCGCACCGCCGCATCGGCGCACGGCTATGTGGTGGATCAAACCGGCGGCATCAGCCTGCTCGTCGTCGGCGGCGAGCGCGGCGCCCTGCTGCTCGCGCGGCTCGGCTCGCTCGGCTCGCGCGACTGCGTTCCGGCGCCGGGCGAGGCGAGAACGGGCCGACTGGCGGATTTGAGCGTGCTGACCCTGTGCGTCCGGCCGCTGGAGTGGCTGCTGCTGGTGGAGCGGGTGTATGCCCGGCATCTGCGCCACTGGATCCAGGTGACGCTCGATGACGATGATCTTAGTGAAATCCATCCCCATGACTGAGGAGTGCCGGATGCGTCTGTCTTCCCTGTCGAACGTCTTGATCGCGTTCATGATCTGTACAGGCGGCTTGGCCGGCGCGCGCGAGACGGCGCCGCTGCCGCAGGCCTCGCCGCAGTCGGTGGGACTGTCGGCCGAACGCTTGGAGCGGATGGCCGGGCACTTCGAGCAGCAGAGCGCCGCGGCGGCGGCGGCCGGCTATGTCCTGATGGTGGCGCGCGACGGTCGGCTGGTCTTCTCCAGGGCGATCGGCCACCGCGACATGGAACGGCAGGTGCCCATGAGCCTGGACACGCGCTTTCGCATCGCCAGTATGACCAAACCCGTGACCGCGGTCGCCGTGCTCATGCTGATCGAGGAGGGCCGGATTCAGCTCGATGATCCCGTTGCCCGCTACCTGCCGGAATTCGCGAATTCCCGGGTTTACACCGGCACCGATGCGCAGGGCAATCTGCTGACCGAGCCGGCGAAGCGCAACATCAGCATCCGGGACCTGCTGACCCACGCCAGTGGCTTGGGCTACGCCCGGTTCTTCGACACCCAAAGCCCACTCGGCAAGGCCTACGGCGCCCTGCCGCTCGATGCCCACGATTCCCTGGCCGAGGTCGTGCGCCGCATCGCCGGTGTGCCGCTCTATTTTCATCCCGGCGAGGGATGGCGATACAGTTACGCCTACGATGTTCTCGGTCGGCTGGTCGAAGCGGTATCCGGAACACCGTTCGCGCAATTCCTGAACCAGCGGCTGTTCATGCCGCTGAAGATGACGTCCACGGGCTTTTCGCTGCCCGCATCCGAGTTGCCGCTGCTGGCGACGGTGTATCGCCACGCCGCCGCGGGCGGCCTCGAGCCCAGCAAGGCGATGTTGGGTGATCCCACGGACGTCGCCCGCTGGCCCTCGGGGGGCGGCGGTTTGATCTCGACGGCCGGCGATTACCTGCGATTTGCGCAGATGCTGGCAAACGGCGGCAGCCTCGAAGGCCGTCAATATCTGTCGCCGGTCACCGTTTCACTCATGACGCAAGATCAAGTGCCGGAGGACGCCTTATTCAAGTACTGGGGTTCAAACTCCCTGGGTCTGGGCTACGGGCTCGGTGTGGCCATGCAGATGGATGTGCGGCATGCACCATACCTGGGCTTCGTCGGGGACTATGCCTGGGGCGGTGCCTTGGACACCCATTGGCTGGTCAGCCCGAAGACCGGGCTGGTGGCCGTGCTGCTCACGCAGATCGATCCCTCGGGCAACAAGGAACCGCAGCGCACCGACACCGATTTCCGCGATTTGCTGTTCGCCGCGGTCACGGCGGGTCGAGGAATCGATTGATCACCTGGGCGACCGCCTGCGGCTCCTCCCAGAAAGGGTTGTGACCCAGACCCTCGAAGACCTTGACCTGCGCCGCCGGCAGGGCTTCTCGCAGGGTGGCGCGCGACTCATCCGTCACGAGCGGATCCTCGCTGCCCCAGATCAGCAGCGCCGGTGCCTTGAGCCGCGGCAGAGTTCTGCGCAGATCGCCCATGGCCAGTCCTTGATCGAGGACCGCCAGCCATACCCGCAGCGGAATGGCCGCCGCATCCCGGCGTTGGCGCCTGATGAAATCCTCGTCGACCGGCTTGGGCGAGGACCACCAGGCAATCATGAACGGCGAATCCGGATCCAGGGGTTCTTTGAGCTTGGCGATCTCGCCGGCGAAATCGAACGCCGGCTTCTTGGGCTGCTCGCCAGGACGCGGCCCCCCCGAGGATGAAATCAGCACCACGCGCCGCACCCGCTCGGGCCAATACTCCGCCAGAGTCTGTGTGATGATGCTGCCGAGCGAATGGCCGACGATGTCGGCGCGTTCGATATGCAGCGCATCCAGCAGCAGTTTGATGTCGTAGGCGAAGTCGAGACGCGTGTAGCAACACTCCGGTTTGTCCGAGCGGCCATGGCCACGGATATCCACCAGGATGATGCGATGCTGCCCGGACAAATAGGGCAGCAGGGGCGCCCAGTCGCGTGCGTTGTCGGTGAATCCGTGGATCAGCACCACGGGCGATCCCTTAGGGTCGCCGGTATCGATGTAGGCCAGGGTCATGCCGTTCGACAGGGTGCGGGTTTTCTTCAGCGCTTCGAAGGCATCCAGGTCGATCTTGAGGGGCGGCGCCGCCTGCGCGGCGAGGGTGATGAAGGTCATGGCTAGCAGCAGCTGGGTCTTCCACATCATGGCTCCGGACTCCTGCGCAGCAGCGGAATGGCGATGAGCGCGACGGCCGCCGCCAGCATGACATACCAGGCCGGAGCAAACAGCGAACCCCCGGGCCGCTGCTTCAGCCAGGTCAATATCAGCGGTGCGAAGCCGCCGAACAGGGTGAAAGCGGCATTGTAGATGAGCGAGGTGCCGGTCGAGCGGACCCCGGTCGCGAAGATCTCGGACAGGGCGGCCGGTGCGACGCCGACGAAACCCGCCACCAGGACGCAGCAGGCCGATTGCACCAGGATCAGCGTCATGGTGGTCGGTGCGGCCTGCAGCCACAGGAAGAGAGGCAGCACGCACACCAGCAGCGCAGTGCTGCTGATGAACAGCATGGTGCGCCGTCCGATCCGATCCGACAGGGATCCGAAAGCCAGGCAGCCGATGACGAACGGGATGTTGCCGATCAGGGAGGCGCCGAAGGCCTGGCTGGCGCTGAAGTTGAAGGTGTCGGCGCGCTGCACGTACACCGGCATGAATATCATCAGCACATAGACGGCAACCGCCCACAGCACCGCCACGCAAAAGGCGGCGAGCAGCGCCCGGCGATGGGTGCGAAAAATTTCGAGCAGCGGCGCTCGGTTGCGGCCCGCAGCCATCCGGCGTTCGGCTTCGACTCGAAAGGCGTCGGTTTCCTGCAGCGAGCGGCGCAGCAGCAAGCCCACCGGCGCGATCGCCAATCCGATCACGAACGGGATGCGCCAGCCGAAGGACAGCACCTCGCCCACGCTCCACAACGAGGTGACCGAGAATGCGACCAGGGCGCCGAGGATGTTCGACATGCCCATGCTGGCCTCCAACCAGGAGGCCACCTGGCCGCGCCGCGCCGGTTCGGCGCTCTCCAGGAGATAGGCCGTCGCCCCGCCGATCTCGCCGCCGGCGGAGAATCCCTGCAGCACCCGCCCGAGCAGCAGCAAAACCGGAGCGCCGACCCCGATGGCCGCATAGGTCGGCGCAAAAGCGATCACGGCGGTGCCGGCCGCCATGAGCAGGATGGTCAGGGTAAGCGCCGCCTTGCGGCCCGCGCGATCGCCATAGTTGCCGATGAGCACGGCGCCGAGCGGCCGGACCACGAAACCCAACCCGAAGGTGAGGAAGGCATAGAGCAGGCCGCCTTTCGGATCGCCGCCGGGAAAAAAATTCCGGGCGATGTAGCCCGCGAACAGCGCGTACACCGTGAAGTCATACCATTCCAGCATATTGCCCACGGCGGTTGCGGCAATCGCCCGGGTCTTGCTGGACAGCAGCGTGCGCCTCCCGGTCAGAGGTTGCAGGGCCGCCAACGCATCTTCGGAGACATTCAACGGCTGCGGCCTAGTGGGTGGGATGCACCGGGATGAACACCGGTCTCAGTAAATAGCGGACAACCAGTTCGAAATAGCCGCGGTAGATGAAATGGCCGTTCTCCTCCAGGAGCCGCGTTTTGTTCTCGCGGTAATATCGCGGTATGTCGTACCAAGGCATGGTCGGATACAGGTGATGCGCGACGTGCAGGTTGTTGTTGAGAAACAGTAGACCGAACACGAGGTTCGATTCCACCGAGGCGATGCGCTCGGTGGGATTCGGCGCCGCCCGATGCTCGATGAAGGCCCGCAGCAGACCCAGGCTCATGCCGGGATAGGCCACCAGCAGGCAATACTGCCACGCGGGAAAGCCGCAGATCCCGGAAACGAACCAGAACAAGACGGCGAGCGCGACCCCATGCACGGCCCAGTGCGGCAGATGGCTGAAATCGCGCTCGCGCAGCCGGCGGGCCTCGCGGGCGAGCAGGCCCCACAGCCGCAGCGGCGGCCCGATGATCATCCGCCCCGCGAGGGTTTGATTGACGATCAGGAGCGTGCGGTGCAAGCGGCCCATCCGCTGCCAGTCGGCGCGTTTCACGTAATAGGATTCCGGATCCACTCCGGGCAGCGTGAGATTGACGTCCCGATGGTGGGTGCTGTGGCTCTTCCGATAGAGCGGATACGGGAACCACAGGCCGAGCGGCGGGAATACCAGCGCGAAGCGCAGCCAGGCGGGCACGCCGCGGAACGCGTGGATGGCTTCGTGCTGCAGCGAAAATTGCCAGGCCACCAAATAGGCGCCGACGGGTAGGATCAGCCACCAGGGCAGCAGCGCGTGGTACCAGACGAGCAGGAACCAGATGCCGTAAATCGCCGCGGCCACCAGCCAGGTGGGTCCGTCGTAGCGCCGAAAAGTCAGGGCGATCGGTTCCATAGGAGAGCATTGAACGACGGAAGGGCGGCGCCGGCAAGGGGTCGCCTCAATAGGGCCGATCGCCGAGGATGGTGGCCCGATGCATCACCCGCCGCGCCGGGCGATAGTCATCGGCCGCATAGTGCTGGGTCAGCCGATTATCCCAGAAGGCCACGTCCCCGGCGCTCCATTTCCAGCGCACCACGAACTCCGGTTTCGCCGAGTGCACATACAGGAAGTTCAGAAGCAGGCGGCTTTCCGCGGCCGACAGCTCATTGATGTGCGTGGTGAATCCATCGTTGACGAAAATCCCCTGCCGGCCGGATTCCGGGTGGGTGCGCACCACCGGATGGGATACCGGCGGGTTCGTGCGTTTCGCCTCCTCGAGGCGTTCGCGTGCCTGCGCTGTCAGCCCGAACCGCTCGACCGGAAACGAATGGGCGATGAAATGCGTGGCGGTCAAGCCGCGCAAGAATTGCTGCATGGGCGCGGAGAGCGCCTCGTAGGCGGCGATGTTGCTCGACCATAGTGTGTCGCCGCCCTGCGCCGGCAGCACCTGGGCCGACAGCACCGCACCCATCGGCGGTGCGGTGGTGAAGGTCACGTCGGTGTGCCACAGCGCGTTGTCCTTAAGGTCGGTGACCTCGGTGTCGAGCACCATGATCTCGTGGGCCTCGGCGTGCTGTGGATAGATCGGATGAACGTGCAAGGGGCCGAACTGCGCCGCGAAATTGCGCTGCTCCGCCGGTGTGAGGCGCTGCTCCCGGAAAAACAGCACGTGATGCGCGGCGAGTGCATTTTTCATCGCGCGCAGCCGCGCATCGGAGAGCGGCTCGGCGATCTGCATGCCCTCCACCACCGCGCCGATGCTCGGCGTCAATGGGGTTATGGAAAGTTCCGAAGTATTGCTGATCAATTCGCGTGGCCGCCGCCGAACAGCTGATTGAACGCCGGATGAACGGCCGCCGCAAGTGGCCGTGCGCCCCAATAGCGCGCCGCGGCTTCGAATTCGTTCCGCAGCCGGTCGTAATCGGCAGAATCCGGGCGCACGAAGCGCGCCAGCAGCAACTCATCCATCAGGGACCGCAGGGTGGCGTCCCGATGCGCCTGCAGGAAAGCGGCTTGCAGCGCGGCCGCGCCTGCCGAGTTCGACACCAGCGGCGGTATCGCGGTGCGGGCGGTCCTCGCCACCACCCGCGACCGCGCGCAGGACTCGGGACGGAATTTGCGCAGCAGGGCATAGGCATAGGCATCGATGGGCGCCACGTCCGCCGCACCCTCGATCACCGCGCGCAGGGCGCCGAGCGGCGTCCCGGTCGGGGCGATGATTTCCCGGTACAGGGGTTGCGCAGGGCCGGACCGCTCAGCGGCCGCGGTCATGAAATACACCAGCGCCGCTGCACACCCTGACTGGGAATCGGGCACGGTCAACGCGAGCCGTCGGCCATACGTGTCCTCGATCGAACGGAACGCGCTGTCCTCGCGCACGACCAGTTCGCTCCAGTATTGCGGCTGGTCCGCAAAATCCGCGGGCGATGGCACCGGTGCGGCCAGCAACTGCGGCCGCGATACACTGCGCGAATAGGGCAATCCGCACATGAACACCGCACCCTTGTCGGGGCGGCGCCACAAGTCGTCGATGGCCGCGGGCGCGGCGTGCTCGACCCACTCGAGCGGAACCGCGGCAGAGCGGGCAATCGCCGCCAGCAGGTCACGCCATAAGGACGCCGCCGGCGCGCTCACCGCGTACATCCGGGCGTTGGCGATCATTCGTTGATATGCCGGCGATTGACCGATTCGGGCTCGCGGTTGTTGTTGGGGTAGAACTCGTCCGCCGGATGGCTGCGTATGAACTCGGCCGCGATCTCATGAATGGGTTGTTTCAGAGCCGCGGCGCCATCGCCCTTGAACGGGATGACGCCGCGAAAGGCGGTCCAGACCGAGTTCGGGGAGGAACCGAAGCGGCGGCCCGGATTCTGGCCCTTGCGCAGATCCAGCCAATAGGTACCCGTCAGCAGATCCTCGGCCAAGAGATCAACGGTGTCGTCGACGGCCTGGCGGGCACGGCGCACCTTCAGGCGGGTCTGTGTCTGCAGATCCTCCACCGTTTGGATCAATGCATTGCCCTCCGGGGGCACCGGATTGATCAGCCCCTTGATCTCCTGCATCAGCGCGGCGGAATCGATGTCGCTGCCCTGCGATACGCCGAAACGGCCGGGCTCGCCGGGCACCTCCGGCGGCGGCGATATCACGGTGAAGAAGGTGTTGGTGAAGCGCAGCATGCGCTGCGACACCGCGATGTCCATGTTGGCGAGCGCGATGGTGAAGGCCTCGATCTGGTTGGCCATGGGATACGGGTCCCAATTCGCGTTCGAGAAAATGAATCCGTGCTTGCCGTTGCTGCGCGGGCCGCCTTTGACATAGAACTGCAGCAGCTGCGGCGAAGCCAGTTCCCAGGAATCGCCGGGCGAGGCGTCGACCCGCACGGCCGGATTATGGTCGGACGAGTTCATCTGGATCAACACGTCGTCGCGCAGTGCCGCCCAGGCCTGCCACGCGGACCCCTGTCGAATCGAAGACGCACGCAGACTTTCCGGATCCTGGATGATGCGCTGCTCGTCGAGTTCGAACAGATAACTGCCACGCAGCATGTCGAGCACCCGTGATGCATTCCAGTTGAGCCACTTGAAGGGCCGGTTTGCCTGTACCGGCTGCGACAGCGGCGAGATGCTGCTGTTCATGCCATTGAGGTCGATGGCGTAGGTCAGATCGGCCCAGGACAGGGCCTCGCGGGCGTCGTGAACCAGCAGCGCGGCCTGCGCCGTGGCGTAGGCGTTGGTGCTCTCCAGTTCGCTGTCATCGGCACCGAAGGGTGCGAGCGGTGCCAATCCCGCCGCCTTCAGTGCCTCGTCGGCGGACATGCGCACGCCTTGATAATAGGCGGTGCCGGCTCCCACCATGGTGGCGCCCACGTTGGTGAACGGACCGAGGTCGCCTTCTCCGACCGTGCCGCGGGATTGCACCACGGGGGTGATGCGACGGTTCAGCAGGTCGAGCAGCCGCTCTGTGAGCTGCGGGCTCGCGGCCTCGAAACTCATGGTGTTGGCGCGGATCACCAGCATGGCACGGACGATCTCCTCCTCGCCGATTTCCGGTCCGAGGCCCGCCAGCGCGCCGCGCCGGAAGATGGCCAGCTGCCGGGACTCCAGCATGGACTTGTTGGCTGGAGACAGCGGGTCACCGGTGAAGATGTATTTTTCGCGCCCGGATCCGGAGCCGCGGTTGAACCAATACACCGATACACCCTCGGCGGCGGCTTCCAGCAGCAAGCCATAGGCATCGGCCGAGCGCTGCCGGGCCTCGGGGGAGAGCGCCACCTTCGCGCCGTGACGGGCCACGTCGACCACCTGGTCGATGCTGAGATCACGGCCCGTGAGCACGATGGTCTTGTCCGCCATGCTCACGCTGATGGGCCGGTAGGGCGGATCGGCCGCGGCGTCGGCTGTGCCGGCGGGCGCGCAGGCCGCCACGCCGACCATCAGCGCAACGATCGTTCCACTGATCGCCGGTCGCGACAGCCGTCCATCGATGGTGGGCAACACTTTAGCACCCCGAGGCTGCGTCAAAACTTATAGGTGAACCTCAATCCGAGCGTGCGCGGGCGGCTCACCGTGCGTGCGTCGACGAATTGATTGGGGTTCTCGTAAAGATCCGCGCGCACGTCCGTGAGGTTCTCGCCGTACAGATGCACCATCCACGCATCCTTGCCGATGCCCGCGGAGGCATCGTACTGAGTCCAGCCCGGCTGGTTGTACGCATACCCCGGCTGGTCCGGGAACGCCGTGGTGGTGCTGGCGATCGAGGAGATCGAATGCGCCTGATGCACGCCGCCCACCTGCCAGAACGCGTTGTAGCTCGCGATCGGCATCTCGTAGCGGATGCGAAGGTTCGCCTGCAGCGCCGGCGACAGGGCGAGCGGCACGCCCGGATCGCCGAATGCCCGCACCGAGGTGATCGGATTGCCGTTGACATCGTTCAGGTAGGCGACGTTGACTTGGTCGCTGCTGTTCCATGCCGCGGAAGCGTTCACCGACAGGCCGCGCACCGGGCGTGCGATGGCCTCCATTTCCACGCCGCGCACGCGGTAATTCGGCCCGTTGGCCACGAAGCTCAAGTTGCCAAAATCGGCCGGCAGGAACAGTTCCACCTGGATGTTCTTCCAATCCTCCTGATAAACGGCGCCGTTGAATTCGAAACGATGATCCGCCCATTGGGTTTTGAAGCCGATCTCGTTGTTGACCAGCGTATCCGGGGTGAAGGAGGGCGGCGTCTTGAAAGTATATGTCGCGGTTGTGAACTGCGTGGAGCCGCGGTTGAAGCCGCCGGGCCTGAAGCCCTGCGACCAGGTGTAATACAAGAGCACGTCGTCGGTGACCTTCCAGCTCAAATTCGCGCGGCTGCGGAATCCCGAATACGTCCTGTTGAAATTGTTGGCGGTCTCGTTGTTCGAATCGATGCCCTGGGAATTGCCATTGATCTGGTTGCCCGTGCAGGGAGGCGGTCCGTCCTCGAAGCAGCCGAAGCTGCTGGCCGAAAACCCGACCTCCGTGGTGTTGATGCGGTAGTAGCGCGTGCCCACGGTGACGGTGAGCTTCTTCGGAATGATGTCGAAGTCCGCCGAGCCGAACAGCGCCGTCTGCCGGTAGCCGCGCGTGATGTCGTCGAAGTAGGATTCATTGTCCGGACGGATGTTCGGGTTGTTCACCTGCGCGCCTGCGGGCGGGCCCACATCCGTGAGGCAGTTGACGTCGTTGGTGGCCGTGCAGGCCGGCACCGACTTGTAGAACCAGTCGATGTTCTCGTGGATGACGTACTCCTCCCAGAACGCGCCGAAGATCCCGCGCAGACGCCAATTATCCGGCGTGCTTAAGCGAAGCTCCTGGCTGTCGTGGGTGTTCTTCTCGGTGTCGTGCCAGAAGGCCGCCGGCGAATAGCAGGCGTTTTGCGCCGGCGTCGCGCCGGTGATGCATTGATAGTAGGCGGCATTGAAGCCGCGCGAATACGCGGTGTAATCGCCCTGCTGCTCGACGTTGCGCACCAGGTAGCCGCCCGTATAGACCAGCTTCAGATCGCCGAGATGGCCGTTGACCGTCAGCGCCGTGTTCTCGAAGCTGTCGTAGTCATAGGCGGGCTCGAACAGCTGTACGGACAGGTCCGGCAGCGGCTGCTGCAGCGCGGGATCGACGCTGGAGCTGTGCGGCATTTCGTAGAACACGCCGTCCTGATGCATGGATTGATAGGACTGCGTCAGCAACGCATCCCAATCGTTGTTGATCTTGTATGCAACCGACAGCCGGATACCTTGGTATTTAACCGTGTTGATATCGTCGGCCGCCAGCAAGTCGTTGCTGATGGTGTTCACGGAGCCGGCGCCGTCGGGCACCACCCCGTTGTAACCGTAGGTCGGGCCCGCGATGCTATAGTCGCTCGCCTGCCGCGTGAAGGTCGAGGGGATGTTGTTGATGTAGCCGCCGCGCGAGTCGCTGTAGACCACGGCGCGAAGCGCCAGGGTGTCTTCGACCAGCGGCAGGTTGATCATCGCCTGCACGTTGGCGCTCGGATCGCCGTGCGCCGTGACCTCGTAGGCGGCGCTGACATTGCCCTCGGTGACGTCGATTTTAGGCTTGTTCGTGATGTAGCGCAGCACGCCGGATTCCGCGCCGGCTCCGAACAGCGTGCCTTGCGGGCCCTCGAGCACCTCGATGCGTTCGAGGTCGGCGGCGTACACGTCCAGGTTGCGTCCGGGCAGGGCGCCCGATTGTTCGTCCAGATAAATCGCGACGCTCGAGAAGCTGCCGACGCCGCCCGACCCCTGCGTACCCGCCAGCGTCGTCGACAGGCCGCGCATGAAGATCGCACTCTGGCCCGGTCCGCTGCTCGCGGCGGTGACGTTCGGCAGATATTTCACGAAATCGTCGAAAGTCTGCACGTTCAGCTGGGTCAGGGTTTCCGCGGTCAACGCCTGGATGGAAATCGGCACGTCCTGCAGGTTTTCCGCGCGGCGCTGCGCGGTCACCGTGATCTCGGCGATTTGATCGGTTGACGCTTCGGTGTCCGCGGCGCCGGCCGCGAACGACGAACCGGGAGCAGCTCCGCTCAGAATCGCAGCGATCGCACACGACAATTTTTGATCAGGTTTCACGCGCGCACCCCTTCTGTGTTGTTTGCCAATTCCCGATCCACCGACACGCCCGCCACCGACACGCCCGCCGCAAATGCGCCGGCAACGATATCACTTGCAACACCGAAAAAGCACTCAGTGCTTGCCTGGGGTTCTCGTGATGAGGCGCTATCTTGCGCACGGCAGACCGGTGCCGGAAAACAGGTCTGCGAGCATGGCCGTGCGCTTGCATGTTGGTAAAGATACTTGCATGCTGATTAATGATACCGTGAATACGCAGCATCGCAAATGCGACCGACGGCGGTCTCAATGCCGGTCACGCTCAAACCCGAGGGCAACATCATGAGTGAGGCGATCCGTAGCGAGGCAATGATGCGCAGGCCGTGGGCAAGGTTCATCGGCTGGATAATCGGCTGCTGGCTGGCGTCAGGCACCGCGGCGCTCGCGGCGGGCGATTATCAGCCCATCCTACCCTCCCTGTCGGATAAGACGATCACGCTGACCGGCCGCGATCTGACCATCGAACAGCTGGTCGATGTGGCGCGCTTCGGGGCGAAGGTGCAGCTGAGTCCCGAAGCCAGGCAACGCCAGGCCGACAATCATGGGCTGCTGCTCGAGGCCGCCGCCGAGGGGATCGCTGTGTATTGGTTCAACCGCGGGGCCGGCGATCAGCGTGAGACCGTCATGTTTTCCGGCGATCCCCTGACGCCCGAAAACCGCGCGTATCTCGAAAAGAGCCAGCTGCGGGAATTCCAGCGCGGCGCGGCCGCGGGCTTCGGACCCGAGGTCCGCGAGGAGGAGATCGTGCGCGCGATGATGGTGGTCCGGGCCAATGCGATGACCCACAACGCCCCGAGCCCGCAACTGTCGCAAATGCTGCTCGACCTGTTGAACCATCGCGTCACGCCGGTGGTGCAGTCGCGGGGCACGCTCGGCGAGGGTGATTTGGCGCAGTTGAGCAACGTCGCGGCAACCATGGTCGGTTCCGGAGACGCCTATTACCAGGGCGCGCGCATGCCGGCGGCGGCGGCGCTGGCGAAAGCGGGCCTGAGTCCGATCAAGCCGTTCGCCGCCGACACCAACGCGCTCACCAGCAGCGATGCCTACGCCACCGGCATCGCGGCGCTGGTCGTCAATGATGCACGGCGCGCCCTCGAATGGGCCGATCTGATCTATGCGATGGATCTCGACGGCATGAATTCCAGCATCACGCCGCTGAGTGCGGTGGTGCAGCGGGATCGGCAGTTCAGATGGCTGAATTGGGACGCGGCCCGTGTGCTCGACATGCTGAAGGGCAGCTACCTGTTCGCCGACGATCCGAAGCGCATCATCCAGGATCCGGAGAGCCTGCGGGCATCCTCGATCCGCCAGGCCTCGGCCTGGGAGGATTGGGGCGCGCTGCGCGATGCGGTGGTTCTACAGATCAATTCCTCGGATCACAATCCGGCGGTGCGCACCGATCTGTCGCCCGAGGATTCGTGGGAACTCGCCACCCCGCAAATGATGAAGTTCTACGTCAAGGGCGGCCTGAACAGCCACGGCAAGCACGGCTACATCGTCTCGAATGCCAACTGGGATCCGTATCCAATGGCCAACAAGCTGGAGTCGTTCGTCATTGCACTCGCCAACATGGACATTGCCGTGTCGCTGCGCATCGATCGCTTCAGCAATCCGTTCTTCACCCAGATCACGCCGGCACAGGTGCTGCATGCGCCGCCCGGCAGCGGTCCGGGTTTCTTTCGCCTCGGCGGGGGCGGCTTCACCCCGGTGGATTTGGAACAGGAAATCCAGAGCCTCACCAATCCCATCGCACCTTCCGGCCAGGCCATCGTGGGCACGGTGGAGGATTTGCAGGCGCAAACCCGCATCAAGGCCTATCGCGCACGCCAGGCGGTGGACACCACGTTCGATCTGTTGGCGCACGATATCGTGACCGCGGCCTTCTGGCTGGATGTGCGCAAGGCGCAGGACCCGGCACGGCAATTCGGTCCCGCTCCGACCGCGGCCTGGTCGGCGTTCCGCCAGATCGTGCCATTGATGCCCGCCGCGGACGACACCTCGGTGCGTTCGCGGCCGATGATGGCAGCGGCCTTCCTGCGCGGCACTGCAGCGAGCCAGTTCTACGGCAGCTCCCCACCCATGCCCGCCGCGTCGGAAAATCGCGAATGATTGTCGTGTTTGAGCAACGAGGCGCACGGCACGATGCCTATTTGGCATGAGCCGATGCATTTATTAGGCATCCCGGCAATCGTACTATCACCGTGATTTGGCCGCGGCGCTGCGCCGGCCGGGACCCCCGACTGCGGCCCGATACGTCCGCCGCGGCCGCTGTTGTGAAATATCCAAAAGTTCAAAAATATTTTTCAAAAATTATGGGAATTCGATCACGGGCGTGATATTCATAGCCGCAGCCGGTATTCCTCCACAGAGAGATTTCGGCCGGAGGGATTCCAGACAATCGGTTGCACCGGCCACGGTCGGTGGCGTGAGGCGTCGCTCGCCTGGGCGCGATTTGGGTCTTGGATCACGCGGGTCTTGCGTCTCGAATAATTTTAGGGAGAGAACATTGAAGCCGAACCATAAGCTGTCTTATGCGATTTGCTCCATCCTCGGTGTCAATGGTGCGTCTGCCCTGGCGGCAGATGCGCCCGGGGAGAGTTCCGATGCGATCTCCGAGATCACCGTCACGGCCCAGCGCCGCACGGAAAACATCCAGGACGTGCCCATCACAATCCAGGCGCTCACGGCGGAATCGCTGTCCCAGCTGAACGTGGCGACCTTCGACGATTTCGTCAAATACCTGCCCAACGTGACCACCGGCACCATCGGACCCGGCCAGGGCAACATCTACATGCGCGGCCTGAGCACGGGCGCCGGCGGCACCCAGGGTTATGGATCCGTCGGTCAATTCCCCAATGTGGCGGTGTATCTCGACGATCAATCGACGGCACTGCCGGGCCGCAATCTCGATGTGTATGCCGCCGACATGGAGCGCGTCGAAGTCCTGGAAGGTCCGCAGGGGACCTTGTTCGGTGCGGGAGCGGAGGCGGGCGTCGTGCGCTACATCACCAACAAGCCCAAGCTCGACAGAACCGAGGGCGCGGTCACCGCCGATTACGGCACCACCGCCCACGGCGACCCGAATTCCAAAGTGGAGGCCATGATCAACCTGCCGCTGATCCCCGACACGCTGGCGGTGCGCGCGGTGGTCTACGACGACGCCCGCGGCGGCTACATCACCAATCAGCAGAGCATTTTCCAGCGGCTGCCGACGGACTATGGCCTGGCCCATCACAACGGCGGCGTGGTCCCCACGGACAGCGTGGTGATCAACAACGACAATCTCAGCGGCCCCGCCATCAACCCGCTGACCTATCAGGGCCTGCGCGTGTCGGCGCTGCTCAAGCTCAATGACGATTGGAACGCGTTGCTGGTGCAGAGCTACCAGAACATGAACGCGCAGGGTGTGTTCTACGAGATGCCCATCGGGTCGGAGCTCACGCCGCTGCCGCCCCTGTCCGTCACCTTGTTCAATCCATCCTACGACAAGGACAAATACGAAAACACCGCGCTCACCATCAACGGCCAGTTCGGTCCTGTGAAGGCCGTGTACAGCGGTTCCTACCTGGTGCGCAACGTGGACCAGGTGCAGGATTACACGAATTACGCCCGCGGCGCGTACGGCTACTACTATCAGTGCGCGGGATACTCGAAGACCAATGCAAACGCCGGCACCTGCTACACCCCGAGTTCGGTGTGGAAGGATCAGGAGCGCAACACCAACCAAAGCCACGAACTGCGGGCGAGCACGCCGGACGATTGGCGGATTCGCGGCCTGCTCGGGTTGTTCTGGCAGAAACAGATCATCGAGGACGACACCCAATGGCTGTACCGCAGCGTACCCACGTGCTCGCCGACCGGCCTGGACGTGAACTGCTATCTCAACACCCAGCCGTTCCCGGGTCAGCCGGTGTTCAATCCGTCGTCCTTCAGCCAGCCGGATCTGGGTTTCTCGGATGATTTCACGCGGCAATACACCCAGAAAGCCGTGTTCGGATCCATCGACGTCGACATCATTCCGAAGGTCCTCACCGCGACTTTCGGCACGCGCTACTTCAACATCAATAATTCGCAGTTTGGCGGCAACCCCGGCAGCTTCTATTGCAAGCAATTCACGCCGACCACCTATTTCGGACCCTGTCCGACCAGCGTGGAATACGGCAATCTGCTCACCGCCCAGAATACGACCTCGAGCCACAAGAGCCGGGCGAACCTGAGCTGGAAACCGACCCAGGACACCATGCTGTATTACACCTGGTCGCAGGGTTTCCGTGTGGCCGGATTCAACCGCTCCTCGCTGGCCGTGGACAAGGACGCGGCCGGGATTCCGCAATACATCACGCCGCTGTCTTTCAATTCCGACCAGCTGACCAACAACGAGTTTGGTTTCAAAACCGAATGGCTGGACCACCGCCTGCAGGTGAACGGCACGTATTACAAGGAACAGTGGAACGGCGTGCCGCTGCCGGTATTCGCCCCCGAGGATGGCCTGGGAAACCTCACTTTCGTGGTGGATGGCCCGAATTTCGTGGTCAAGGGATTCGAGCTGCAGATCGTCGGCCGCGTCGTGCAGGGCTTGACCATCCAGGGATCCGCGGCCTGGAACAGCAGCAACCAGGTCACCAATCCCAGCGTGGTCGACAACAATTGCAGCGGCGGCGTATCCGGAGGCGTGGCATTTCCAGCGAGCCCGGGATGCGGCAAGTCGCTGCCCCTGGTCACTCCGCTGTTCACACCCGTCGGCTCGCCCTTGGGCGAATCCCCGCCCTTCGAAGCCAATCTGCGCGCGCGCTATGAGTGGGCGTTCGGCGAGTACCATGCGTTCGCCCAGGTCGGCGGCTCGCACCAGGCGCATTCGTACGGTTCGTTGGCCGTCAATCCGGTGGTCATGCCGAACTGGACCCAATATGACGCATCGGTGGGCTTCACCAAGGGCGACTGGGGCTTTCAATTCTTCGGCCAGAACCTGACCGATGTGAACGCCAGCCTGCTCACGACGTCGACCATCGGCGGATCGCTGATCACCGAGACGCCGACGCGGCCGCGGGTGCTGGGCCTGCGGTTCGATTACCGGTTCGCCGACCTCAAGTGATCGAAGCGAGGCGGCGGACCGGATCCCCGGTTCGCTGCCTCGAATCCCGGGCGGCAATCGAGGCACGCGGTTTGGTTTTGCCGCTCGAGCCGGAAGTCCCGGAACGGCGGCGATCCTGGGTCGGGGAAACCCCGAACTCGCGCTTGTAGGCGTGATAGAAGTGCGACGTCGAGCCGAAACCGCATTCGAGCGCGATGCCGATGACGGGATTGATGGTCTGGCGCAGCAGTGCACGCGCCCGTGACAGCCGGAGATTCAAATAAAACGCCTTGGGCGAGGTGCGCAGGTGTTCCCGAAACAGGCGCTCGACCTGGCGTGCGGACAGGCCGACGCAGTCCGCCAGCTGGCGCATGTCCGGCGGTTTCGCTGTGGTGCCCTCCATGAGCCGGATGATTTCCTTGAGTTTAGGACTGCCGATGGAACGGCTGGGGTTCGGCTCCAGTCGCTGATGATCCTCGCGCCGGCGAATCTGCGGATGGATGAACTGCTCGGCGACGGCCACCGCAACGCCGGGTGCAGATGCCTCGCTGACGAAATGCAGCATCATGTCGAGCGCGGCCGTGCCGCCCGAGCAGGTGAACACGCCGCGATCCACCACGTACAGCTCGCGGCTGACCTCGAGCGTGGGATGCCGCGCGCGGAACAGGTCCGCATATTCCCAGTGCACCGTGCAGCGGCGGCCGGCGAGCAATCCGGCGTCCGCCAAAATGAACGAGCCGCTGCTGATGGCGCCGATCATCGAGCCGCTGCGGGCGAGGCGCCGCAGGTGCCGGTGCATCCCGTGGCTGCGGCCGAATTGCGCCGGCTCGAGCCCCGCGCACACGATCAGCATGTCGGTCTTGCGCAGCTTGGCCAGGGACTCATGCGCCGCAATGCCGATGCCGTTGCTGGCAGCGACCTCGCCGCCGTCGACCGATACCAGCCGCCAGTCGAACAGATGGCGTTCGCTCATCCGATTGGCCGAGCGTAGAGGTTCGATGGCGGCGGAAAACGCCATCATGGAGAACTGCGGAATCAGCAGAAACGCAATGCGCAGCGGCGCGCCGGAGCCGCCGGGCGTCGGTAAAACGTCGCTGTTGATCATCACGAGGTCGTATTCCCAGGAAGGCGCTGCGCGTAGCGCAGACTATAATCGCTGCATCGCACGGCCGCCACGAATGCCTTTGGGCCGAGGGGAAGTGACATGGATATCAACCGCCGGCGCCAGGGCGGGCGCGGCAGACGGCTGGTGGGAAGCCACCTGCCGCAGCTGCCGTGGGCCGAGGTGAACAATCCGTACCCGCCTATGGAGCTGTTGTCCGCGGATCAGGTGGAGGCCATTCATCTGACGTCGCTGCGCATCCTCGAGGATCTCGGCATGGAAGTGATGTCGCCGCGGGCACTGGCGCTGCTCAAGACCGCGGGCGCCGACGTGGATCCGGCAACGCAGATGGTGCGTGTGGATCGCGGCCTGGTCGATGCCGCCCTGCGCCGGGCGCCTGCCGCGTTTGCGCTAACCCCCCGCAATCCGGCCAGGCAGGTGAGCATGGGGGCAAGCCGGGTCAATTTCGGCCTGGTCGCCGGTCCGCCCAATGTGCACGATTGCGAACGCGGCAGGCGCGCCGGAAATTACCAGGATTACTGCGACTTCATCCGCCTCGCCCAGTATTTCAACGTCATTCACCTGATCGGAAATCAGGTCTGTGCACCCGTCGATCTGCCCGCCAATTCCCGCCATCTGGACACGTATCGGGCGAACCTCAAGTTTTCGGACAAGGTTTTTCATTGCACCGCCATCGGCGCCGGACGCGCACTCGACGGCATCCGGATGATGGCGCTGGCGCGCGGCATCTCGCTCGAGCAGATCGCCGCCAGCCCCGGCGTCATCACCATCATCTCGGTGAACAGCCCGCGGCGATTCGACCAGGCCATGAGCGAAGGACTGATCGCCATGGCGGAGCACGGCCAGGCGGTGGTCATCACGCCGTTTACGCTGATGGGTGCCATGGCACCGGTGTCGCTGGCGGCGGCGCTCGCGCAACAGAATGCGGAGGCGCTGTTCGGGGTGGTTCTCGCCCAGGCGGCGCGGCCGGGCAGCCCGGTGATGTACGGCGCCTTCACCTCGAATGTGGACATGCGCTCCGGAGCGCCCGCGTTCGGAACACCCGAGAACGCCAAGGCGAACATCGCGAGCGGCCAATTGGCGCGCCGCTACCGGCTGCCCTACCGCACCTCCAACGCCAGCGCTTCCAACGCGGCCGACGCGCAGGGCGCCTACGAGACCGAGATGTCCCTGTGGGGCGCCATTCTCGGCCATGGCAATCTCGTCTATCACGCCGCCGGCTGGCAGGAAGGCGGCCTCACCGCCTCGTACGAAAAGCTGGTGCTCGACGTGGAGATGCTGCAGATGATGATCGAGTTCCTCAAGCCCATCGTGGTCGATGAGCAGGAACTCGGCTTCGAAGCCATCCGCGGCGTACCCACCGGCGGGCACTTCTTCGGGGAACCGCACACCCTGCATCGCTACGAGCATGCGTTCTATCGGCCGCTGGTGTCGAATTGGCAGAACTACGAGAATTGGCAGCTCGGCGGCGGCCGGGACGCGACGCAACGGGCCACGGGGATCTGGAAACAGGCACTCGACGACTATTCACAGCCGCCGATGGACGCCGCCGTGAGCGAGTCGCTCGATGCCTACGTCGAGCAGCGCCGCGCCGAGATCGGCGCCGGGGAGCCTTAGAAACATGCGTTCGGAGGCGCGGGCGGTGGTCATCGGCGGCGGCGTGGTGGGCGCATCGGTCCTGTACCATCTGGCGAAATTCGGCTGGACCGATTCGCTGCTGCTCGAACGCGACGAACTCACCTCGGGATCGACCTGGCACGCCGCCGGCGGCATGCATACCATCAACGGCGATCCGAACGTCGCCAAACTCCAGAAATACACCATCGATTTGTACAAGGAGATCGAGGCGCTGTCCGGCCAGAGCACCGGCATGCACCTCACCGGCGGGGTGATGCTGGCGGCGACCGAGGCGCGTTTCGACTGGTTGAAGAGCCTGGTCGCCAAGGGCCGCTATCTCGGCATCGACGCCAAGATCATCAGCCCGCAGCGCGCCCACGAACTCATGCCCCTGCTCGATCCGGATTGTTTCGTCGGCGCCCTGGAGACGGTGGTCGACGGACATCTGGATCCATCGGGAACCACCCAGGCGTACGCCAAGGCCGCCCGCAAGCTCGGGGCCGCAGTGGAGCGCTTCACCCAGGTCGACCAGCTCATCCAGAATGCCGACCGCTCCTGGCGGGTGATCACCAGCAACGGCGAGGTGCGCGCGCAGCACGTGATCAATGCCGGCGGATTGTGGGCTCGAGAAGTGGGCCGGATGGCCGGACGCGAGCATCCGGTGCTGGCGATGGAGCACATGTACCTGATCACCGACGACATGCCGGAGGTGGCCGCGATCAACGCCGCCACCGGCAAGGAAGTGCTGCACGCGATCGATTTCGATGGCGAACTGTATCTGCGCCAGGAACGCGGCGGCATGTTGATGGGAACCTACGAGAAGGCGTGCAAGGCGTGGTCCGAGCACGAAACACCCTGGAGCTTCGGGCATGAACTGCTGGCGCCGGATATCGATCGAATCGCACCCTCGCTCGAGCTCGGCTTCCGACACTTTCCGGCCTTCCAGCGGGCCGGCATCAAGAAGATAGTCAACGGACCGTTCACCTTCGCGCCGGACGGCAACCCGCTGGTCGGACCCGTGCCCGGTCTGACGGGCTACTGGTGCGCCATCGGCGTGATGGCCGGTTTCAGCCAGGGCGGGGGCGTCGGCCTGGCGCTCGCCAACTGGATGATCCACGGCGATCCCGGCTTCGACGTGTGGGCCATGGATGTGGCGCGATTCGGCTCCTGGGCGAGCAAGGCCTACACCGGCGCGAAAGTGCGGGAAAACTATTCCCGAAGGTTCTCCATCCGCTTTCCGAATGAGGAATTGCCCGCCGCGCGGCCGCTCAAGACATCGCCGCTGTACGACCGGCTGAAGGCGGCCGGAGCGCAATTCGGGGCCGCCGCCGGTCTCGAGGTGCCGTTGTGGTATGCACCCGGCGGATTGACGGACAGCTTCAGTTGGCGCCGCTCGACGGATTTCGACACGGTTGCGGCGGAGGTGCAGGCGGTGCGTCAGGGCGTGGGACTCATCGAAACCACGAATTTTGCGAAGTACGGCATTCGCGGCGGCGGCGCACACGCGTGGCTCGACCGGCTGCTCGCCTGCCGGATTCCGGCCCCGGGACGCATGACGCTCGCACCGATGTTGAAGCACGACGGCCGGCTCATCGGCGATTTCACGCTCGCGAATCTCGGCGCGGACGGCTTCTTCCTCGTCGGATCGGGCATCGCCGAGGACTATCACATGCGCTGGTTCGGACAGCATTTGCCCGGGGACGGCTCCGTGCAGATCATCGCGCACGGCATGTCCATCGCCGGGCTCGCATTCGCTGGGCCACGGGCGCGCGAGCTGCTCGCGGCGGTGACCACGGCGGACGTTTCGCCTCAAGGCTTCAAGTTCATGGAAGTGCGGCGCATGCCGGTGGGCATGGCGTCCGCCCGGGTCGGCCGCGTGAGCTACACGGGGGACCTCGGCTACGAAATCTGGTGCGATCCCGCCAACCTGGTGCATGTCTTCGACACGCTGATGGAGGCGGGGCGGCAGTTCGGGGTGCGACTGTTCGGTTCGCGGGCGCTCAATGCGCTTCGACTGGAAAAGGCCTACGGCTCCTGGGCGCGCGAGTACCGTCCGATCTACTCGCCGGTGGAGGCCGGGCTGGAGCGCTTCGTCGCGCTCGGCAAGAACGCGGATTTCATCGGCAAGTCCGCCGCGATAGGGGAGCAGCAAGGCGGCGGCAAACTCAGGCTGTGCTGCTTCGTGGTGGCCGCCGACGATGCCGACGTGATCGGTGACGAGCCGATCTGGCACGCAGAGGCCGTCGTCGGATGGGTGACGTCGGGCGGCTTTGCTCATGGCTCCGGCGTTTCGGTTGCCCTCGGGTATGTGTCCCGGGAACTGGCCGACGCCGAGGAAGGCTGGACGATCGAGATCCTCGGCCGACGCCTTCCGGCACGCCCGCAGCGCCGGCCCCTGTTCGATCCCGACGGCAGGCGAATGACCGGCTGAAGCGCGTCGCGCCGCGCCAACTAAGCTTGCGGGTACAACCTTCTCAGGAGGTCCACCGAGGCCTTCTGTCCGGCCAGCTGTCCGCCGTCGATGATGAACACCTGACCGGTGATGAAGGCCGCTTCATCGCCTGCGAGGAACACGAACAGGGGCGCGACATCCTCCACCTTGCCGCTGCGGCCGAGCGGAATGTAGCGATCGACGAAATCCCGCACGAACTCGGGGCTGTCGATGGCTTCGGACATGGGCGTCTGCAGGTAGCCCGGTGCGACCGCGTTGACGCGGATTCCAAACTGGGCCAGTTCCAGCGCCATGGTCCTGGTCAGCATCACCACACCGCCCTTGCTGGCATTGTAATGCGCATATCCGGCCTCGCCGTCGAACGCGTTCTTGCTCGCCATGTTGAGAATGACGCCGCGGCGCCGGGCCGCCATGCGCCGCGCCAGCGTCTGCGCGACGAAGAACATTCCCGTGAGATTGACGTCGAGCACCCGGCGCCATTCAGCCGCAGCGATGTCGAGAAAAGACGTCTCGAGGGCGATGCCGGCGTTGTTCACCAGAACGTCGATCGGCGCGCGCCGCTCCGCTTCGTCCACGGCCGCGGCCACCGCCGCCTCGTCGGTCACGTCGAGCACGTGACCGTTCGCGACCGCACCGGTGGCGCGCAGCGCCCGCAGCGACCGGTCGAGATTCTCGGCGTTATTGTCCAGCAGCGATAGCACCGCTCGTTCCCGACCGAAGGCCTCCGCGATGGCGAGGCCGATGCCCCGCGCGCCGCCGGTGACCAGGATGTGCCTGCCCGCAACGCTCATGGCGAGCCGGCCTCAGCGGCGCGCCGCGGCGGCGGCGCGCATGCGGGGCACGTAGTGCTCCTCGTACACGGTGACCAGCAGGGTGCTCCCCAGCACCACCAGTCCGCCGATCGCCATGCGCGCGGTGAGCCGCTCGCCGAGCACGCCCGCCGCGATCATGACGCCGAACACGGGGATCAGGTAATTCGACAATCCGGCCTGCGCGGCATCGAGGCGGGTCAGCACCGTGAGGAACAGGATCATGGAGAGGAAATACTGCAGGCCGGCGAGCAGCGCAATGCCCAGCCACACTTTCGGACCGAAGGACATCACGCTGTGGAATGAGCCGGGCTCGAGGTAGAGGGTCAATGGAACCAGACATACGAGCACCGCGTAGTAGCTGTACAGCAGCACCTCCAGCGGCGTGTAGCGGTCGAGGAGCTTCTTGCCATAAACATTGTAGAACGCACTGCCGAGAACCCCGGACATGATCAGCAGATTCCCCGCCACGACGCCGCCGCTGGCAAAACGCAGATCATTCCAGTCGATTCCGGAGCATTGCAACACGCCGGCGACCGCGAGGGCGAAGCTGATCCAGCGCACCGGCGTCATGCGCTCGCCGAGCAACAGATAGGCGATCACCGCGGTGGCTATCGGCAGCGTCAGCGACAACAGCGCCGCATTCGATGCCGGCGCCAGGCCGACGCCCCAGGTGATCCCCAACTGTGCCACCACCTGGCCGAACACGCCGATGACGGCGAAGCGCAAAATGTCCGCTGCACCGATCGCCGGCGCCCGTCCGGCCCGTCGCTGCTGCCGATGCACCAGGGGCACCAGGCAGGCGGTGGCGATGGCCATCGGCAGCAGGGTAGCGAATATCGGACCCATCTGTTCCTGGACCAGCTTGGCGAGCACGAACTGGCTGGCCCAGATTAAATTGCACAGGATCAGAAGGCACCAATCCCGCAATCGGGAGGACGCACCACTCATGCTCAAAACGGCGCCAGCCGCTCGACGGCGCGAATCGTCACGGGGCCCTCGTCCGAGCGGGTCTTCTCCGGTCCGAGCACTTCGACCGACGCCTTGGCCATGACAATCGACACCGTGTGATTCGGGTACAGGATCACTTCGTTGTCGCCGGAACCATGCATGCTCGGCAGATACAGGACCGCACCGTTCGCATTGACATAGCGCAGGAAGTGGAAACCCATCTTATACAGCCCGTCTTCGGTCGATTCCGGCAGCGGTCCTGGCACGGGGCCGAGCGATGCGTCGGCGTTCTTGACAATGGCATCGCGCGCCGCCATCAATTCCGTGGTGAGTTCGCGATTGAGTATTTGCACGCCGCCGTGGGCGCCGCGGGCCTCATACAGCAGGGCGATCTTCGCGAGGTCATCCAGCGTCGGGTAATACCCGGCGTTGCACCATACCATTCCGTCCCGACCGCCGCTCTCCCGCGTCCTGACGGTCGGTGCCTGATGAATGCCGATCGGGGTAAAGACCTCCGACTGAACCATGTCGCCGAGATCGGCCTGGGGACCGCGCACCGACTTGAGAAATCCCTCGATCGCGGCGCCGAGCAGATAATAGTCCTGGTCGCGGTAGCGCATCACGGTGCCCGGATTCCATGGATAGGGATGCAGGGATGCGGCGATCTGGTGGATCTTGTCGGCATGCGAGGGCGCCGTATACCAGGCGTCGTAGTCGCCGCCCAGGTAACCGTCGAAGATGTCGTTCGGATGGGTTTTCGTGCTGCCCGTACCGCCGAAACCCGTGGACATGTTCGCCGCATCGATGAAGCGCACATGCCGCCATTTCGGATCGAGGCCCGGCACGAAATCGCCGACCTCGAGCGTCAGCACCCACGGTCCGTACACCTGCGCAAGGCGCAGCAGCGCAAGGGGAGCAAACACGCTCTTCGTCACCGAGCGAACGCCGAACCGCATCTCGAGCGGATAAGGATACTTGCCGTACGGGGTCTCGGGTTCCTGATAATAAAGAGTGCCGCCCTGTACCAGCGCCACGGCCACCTGCCACTTGGGGTAGATCGGCCCGCCGAAGCCGTCGAGCGTGCCGGGCGGCACGGTTTTCAGCAGTTCACCCCAGGGTTTCGCCGGCAGCCGGTCGGCGAGCTCACGCAGAGCCTGCGTACGCCGCGGTTCCAAGGCGGCGGCATCGCCCGGGGAAAAGTCGGCCGGCGCGTAACCCCAGGCCACGAAGTATTGTTTGATCAGGTACGGGCCGGTCTGCTGAATGAACTGCACCATGAGCCCGCTGACCTGGCCGGGCCGGTACAGAAAGGTGGCCAGACCCTGGTGGGCATGATTTTCGGTGTCGTTGACCAGCATGACGGGAAACGCCGCGCGCGCCCAGTCGCCGTCGCCCTTTTCGCGCCACACCCTGCCGAACTGCGGGATGATGCGCCAGTAACTCGGGGTTGCACCGCCGCCGCTCTCGCGCACCATCTGTCCACGCTGCACCGGCACCAGCACATCGCCGACCGTGAAGAATTCCAGCTGCGCACCCGGGAAAACGCGGGTATCGCGCCCCTGGATCAGGGGCTGCGTGAGCACCGGCAGGGTCTGCATGGGCGCGGCACGGATCTTCAGAACACCGGCGAAGGCCGGCGCCGGCAACGCCCCCGCGTCAGGGGCGAATGCCGAATTCGCCACCGGTGCGTCGAGCGGGTGCGCGGCCTCGAACACGCGGACCGGCAGAATCTCGGCGCTTGCGGCACGGGCGCCGTGAGGACCACTCGCGATCAGCAGCCCGAGGGCCGCAGCAAATGCCGTTCTCAACCACATATCGGCAACCTCTTCGCAATTCCCCGCTGACCGTGCGGTCGCTTGCTTTTCGCGCGTGCTTACCGTGCGGATGATAGTCCTGTGGCCGCGCGAATGGTACGCACACCCGACACCGGGATGTCTGGCTGCGACATCCTGGCGCGCCCGTGGTCGCGGCCATTCACGGCGGTGTCGACCGGGCGCTGAAGACGAACACGGTGCTGGACGTCCACAGCGCACCGGGTTCGAGAACGGTGCTCGGGAATCCCGGCTGGTTGGGGGAGTCCGGAAAGTGCTGCGCCTCGAGCGCAACGCCGTCGCCTTGCCGGTATAGCCGGCGACCCTTGCCGATGACCGAGCCGTCGAGAAAGTTGCCGGTGTAGAGCTGCAAACCCGGTGCGGTGGTCAGAACCTCGAGCACACGGCCGGAGCGCGGGTCCTCGAGGCGCGCCGCCCGTCGCAGCAGGCCGGCCGCGCCGCGCAGAACGAAATTGTGGTCATAGCCGCGCCCGACACGCAGTTGCGGCTCGGATGCGTCGCGGATCCTCGAGTCAATGAACTGCGGGGACCTGAAATCGAAGACGCTGCCCGCCACCGGACGCAGCTCGCCGGTGGGTATCAGCAGGGTATCCACCGGTGTGTAGGAATCCGCGTCGATCGACAGCTGCGCATGCAACGCATCGCCCGCGGCGGCACCGGCCAGGTTCCAGTAGCTGTGATGTGCCAGATTGACGACGGTGGCGGCGGACGCCGTGGCGCGGTAGTCGATCCGCAACGCATCGTCGTCGGTCAGGGTGTAAGTCACCTGGGTGCGCAGTTCACCCGGGAAGCCCTGGTCGCCGTCGGGACTCACCAGCGACAAGCACACCGCCGCGCCATGCGCATGGCGGATCGAATCGACGGTCCAGAGGCGCCGATCGAATCCCTCGATGCCGCCATGCTCGCAATTCGGTCCATCGTTCTGCGTCAATTGGTGGCGCCTGCCCGCGAGGCTGAAGCTGCCGCCGGCGATGCGATTGGCATAGCGTCCGAGGGTGGCGCCGAAGTAGTGGCGTCCGCGCAGGTACTCTTCGGCGGTATCGAAGCCGAGCACGATGTCGTCGCGATCCCCGCGAGCATCGGCCACGAGCAGTCGGCGCAGCGTCGCACCGAGGGTGAGAATGCCGGCCTCGGTCCCCGAGCCGTTGGTCAGCCGGCATTCGAGGATCTCGCGCCCCGCCAGAGTGCCCACGACCGACTGTGATACCGTGGCTGCGATCTGCTCATCCTCTCGTGTCGGCCGCCGGTGCGAGCGAGCGGAACACCAGCGCACCGATGAGCGCCCATGCGATCAGCAGGATCCACTCAATGGGCAGTCCTCCGTTGCCGGATATTACAGGTTCCGCGAGGGAGAACGCCGCCATGACAGCGGATCCGGCCAGGCCGACCCCGATCGCCCAGCCGCCGCCCGGCAGCCTGGCACCGCGGCTGCCGCGCACCCCCGAGCGGCGCAGCTTCAGCACCTCGAGGAAACCCAGCACGAAAGTTCCGGCGAGGCACAGCGAGCCCATGTCCACGATGGGCAGCAACGCGCCGCGGCCCAGCATGACGCCCGCGACGGTCAGCGCACCCACCAACAGCGACGCGCGCGCCGGTGTCTGGTAGGCGGGGTGGATGGCGGCCAACCAGGCGGGCAGGAGGTTCTCCCGCGCCTGCGCCATGAACAGGCGGCCCGCCATGAGAGCGAGCGCATTCCAGGTCTTGAGCAGCGACGCCGCCGCCGCGATCAGCACCACCAGCGCCAGAAATCTGCCCGGCCTCAAGCTCGACAGCGCCGCAGCCGTGGTCATGGCCTGGCCGGCCGTCGATTGCCACGGCGCCGCCATGCCGACCCCAAGCACCACCAGGCACAGGAACAAGGCGGCGAGCGCCACCGACGAGACCATCACGCGGAATACCGTGCGCGCCGAGACGCCCTCTGCTCGCTCCTCGATGGCCTGAGGTACGGCCTGGAAACCGGTCAGAAAATAGGCGCTGGTCGCAAAGATCGACAGCGCACCGAACCACGGCGCCCGGCCATGCGAGCGGATGAACAGCGGCTGCAGATTGACCGCGTGGCCGAGGCTGATGCCGACGATGACCACCGCGAAAGCGACGATCAGGAAGCCGTAGGTCACGACGCTTTGGAATCCGACCGCCAGGCGCACATCGCGGTAATTCATGAACGTGACGAGTGCGGCGCCGGCGAGGCCGATGCCGACGCCGCCGGCCGTGACGGAATGGCCCAGGCAGACGTAGAGCGTGGGTCCCTCGAGCGCCGGCAGCAGCGTCTTGAGGATGGCCGCCAGTGCAATTGCCTCGAATGCCGTGGAGGCGACGAGATACAAGGTGAGGAACCATCCCACCACGAAACCCGCGCCGCGGCCGAACAGTTTGAACGCAAAGATGAACTCGCCGCCCGCCACGGGAATGGCCGCCGCCAATTCCGCATACGCGGCGGCAACCAGCAGCATCACCACACCGCCGATGGCGAATCCGAGAATGGCGCCGCCCGGCCCGCCGAGCTCCAGCAGATCCCCGATCAGCACCACCCATGCCGATCCGATGATCACCCCGATCGCCAGCGCGAAGAACTGGAACGGTCCGATGCTCTTGCGCAGGCCGCTGCTCACGGGCGCCGCACGACCGCCGGGGACGCCGTCCTCATGATCAGCCCAGATCAACGTCACCCGAATCGACGTGCCGAATCCGCACCACCCAGTCGCCTCCGGGAAGCGGTTGCAACGTATAGCCGGCCGCTCGCGGATCGGTGCCCTGGTGCAATGCCACGCCTCCGGCGGTCACGTGCGACGGTTTGAAGCTCAGGCGCAGCACTTCGACGGCCGCGGCGTCGAAGGTGCGGTACGCGACATGGTGCGGGCCATAGGTGACCTTTTGGACCACGGAACTCGAGCGCAGCAAATGGTCGGCGCCGGCCGGCGCAAATTCCGGAATCGCGCCCATGGCCCATAGGAAATGGCGCATGTAGTCCGAGTAGCCGTCGCTGAACCAATATGAATCCTGATAATCGACGCCGCAACAGGCGATCCGGCCGTCCGAGCCGGCGAAATAGGTCCCATAGTTCAGCGATCGGAACGCATCCTCGCGCGCCTGTCCGTCATGGGTCTTCTCGAAGAACATGGCGTTGATCGCCGCCCAACGCGCGGTGTGATCGCCCTGTCCGGCCCGCGAGCAGCAGCCGAAGGAGGCATCCGGCGTCGTCTGTTCGTCGATTGCCTGGGCGCCGAAGAAGGGCCCGCGGCCGAGCTTGATCCGCACCCAGTCGAGCAACCGGCCGACGTGGCCCATCCACAGCGGGTCGACTTCCGCCGGATCATCGCGCGCCAGAATGTAGTAGGCAGCCATCATCGGGGTGAGCTGGTTGACGTCGTCGGTGTGTCGCGGAATGTCCTCGAAATAGCCGGCCCATTTGTTCCACGCACGGCTGTCGTGATTGAGCGGATAGTCGAGCAGCCATTTCAATGCCGTGTCGCGGGCGGCGCGAAATGCCGCCACGTCGCCCGCATTCAGGCTGATCAGCAGGTCGAACAGCCGCAGCGGTCCCGCGACGCTGCCGCCATACTCCTCGAGCGCGAGCGTCACGCCGGTGCGCGCGTCGACGCGAAACGGCCACGGGGTGTGTTCGGCGTCGCCCGCACGCACATGCCGTGCGAGCGCCCGGCCGCAGCTGATCGCGGCGTCGAGGTATTTGCGCTCGCCGGTCAGCTTGTAGAAAAGTGCATATCCGGTGCCGAGTTCGCCGACCTTGTCGGTCTCAATCCCGCCGTAGAATTCGTGCGGCATGTCCTGGACGCAGCCCCCGTACTCGCGTTCATCGCCGCAGCTGGTGGCGAACGGCACGTCCGGCCATTCCCACTTCGAGTCCGTGGTGCCGTGCGCGAGCTGGTAGTCGAGCATGCCGCGCACCGCCTGCACCGCCTCCTGGTCGCCCGAGTAGGGGAACCAGCCGACCAGCGAGTCGACGAAGGACGCAAACACCATGGCCGGGTTGTGCTGGTAATAGGTTCCCTGCATGGTCTTGCCGTCGTAGACGGAATTGATCAGATAGATCTTCAGGCCGGTGCCGTGCCGCGTGTCGACCGGAATCTTGTGCTCGATGAAATCCCAGGCGAGGCGCACGACGTGGTCATAGCCGAGATTCTTCTGCGGCTGGTACCAGGCGAGCAGCTTGCCTTGCGCATCCAGAACGACCGGATGCCAGGGCACTTGTGCGTTGACATAGACATCCGGCGCACTGACGTAGGATTGCCCGGCGCCCGCCACCAGCGGCAGGCAGAGCGCCGCCGCCACGATGATTGTCGCGCGAAAGAATGGCGGCGTGGCTGTTCTCATGTTCTCTCCGTGCGGGCGTCGCCCGATATTCTACCGGCCCGATGCGCCGGGTGTACGCAGATCCGACGCCGTGATGTCTGGGTGCGACATCCGGACCTTGGGCGGCTGGACGCCGCGACGCCGCCTCATGTAACGTTGCCGCACGCTGCTTCCACTGCCCGAATTCATGAGAAAACTATGCCGGCGCCGGTAAGCGACGCACTTGCCACCCTGTTGTCCCGGAACGCCGCTTACATTCCGGGCGGCGTGAGTTCGATCAATCGAGTCATCGATCCGCCCATCAGTTTCGTGAAGGGCGAGGGCGCCTATCTGTGGGACATCGACGGCAAGCGCTACGTCGATTATCACGCGGCGTTCGCGCCGCACTTTCTCGGCCACAACTTCGCGCCGGTCAACGCCGCGGTGATCGATGCGCTGCACGGCGGCGAGAGCCTGTTCGGCGCCGGGCCTACACAGCTGGAGGGCCGGCTGGCGGAGCTGATCTGCCGTAATGTGGCCGCGGTGGAAAAGGTGTGCCTGCAAAACACCGGCAGCGAGGCGACCGCCCTGGCCATCCGCCTCAGCCGCGCCATCACCGGCCGCCAGCACGTGATCGTCGTGCAGGGCGGTTACAACGGCAACGGCGACGAACTCGCCTGCAATGTGTTCAACACGCTGGCTGAAATCGGACCGCGGGTGTCGCCGGGCGAATACCCATTGCGGCCGCTGGGAGCCGGCACGACGATCGAGGCCACGCGCTTCGTGCATCCGGTGAATTTCAACGACCCGGAATCCATCCGCTACGTCTGCCGCCGCTATCCAGTCGCCGCCATGATCACGGAGCCGATCCTGCAGAACATCGGGGTGGTCAAGCCGCGCGCGGGATATTTGGAGGCGCTGCGCATGCTCGCCGACGAATTCGGCTTCCTGCTGATTTTCGACGAGGTGAAGACGGGATTTCGCCACGCCATCGGCGGCTACAGCGAGATTTGCGGCGTGAAGCCGGATCTCGTGACCTACGGCAAGGCGGTGGCCAATGGCTTTCCGCTGGCCCTGGTCGGCGGCAAGCGCGAGTACATGGACTACGTCGTGCATCCGGACCCGGCGAAGCGCCCTCTGGTCAGCGGCACCTACAACGGCCATCCGGTTGCGGTCACGGCGGCCATCCGCACGTTGGAGTATCTGATCGCCAATAAAACGCCCGTGTACCAGCACGTCGAGGCGCTCGGGCGGCAGATGGAGACGGGACTTCGGGACATATTCGCGGCGCACGGCGTGACGGCCTCGATCGCCCGGCAGGGCTCGGCCTTCTCCTATTATCTGATGCCGCGGGTTCCGGAGGACTTTCACGACATCATCGAGGAGCATGATTTCGAACGCGACGTGGCGCTGCGGCGCGCGGTGATCGATCTGGGGGTTTTTCTGGTGCCGATCGCCACCAAGCAATGTTCGATCTCCGCGGCACACACGGCCGACGACATCCGCCTGACGCTCGCGCAATTCGACCGTGCCGTGGCAACCGTCTGGCCGCGGGGCGCGGCCGCCTCACAACGCTGAACGAGCGCCGGCCTCAACCCCCAAAGCGCGCCGCCGGCAGGCCGCCGACGTCCAGATCGACGGCGAACACGGCACCCGCGAGTCCGCCGGTGTTTGCGCCGGGGTCTATGCCCGAGGCCGCCGAGGTCACGAAAAGACGCTTGAAGTCCGCGCCGCCGAAAGTGCAGCTCGTGGGCTGGGCGACCGGCAGCTCGATGAACTCGATCAGCTCGCCGGCCGGATCGAAGCGAGATACCCGGGACCCGCCCCAGTGCGCGATCCACACGCAGCCGTCGGCATCACAGGTCAGACCGTCCGGAAAGCCCCAGCCGGGCTGATCGAATCGACGGAAGATCCGGCCCTCGGACAGGTCGCCCGCCGGCGTCAAATCGTGGCGATACACGGTCTTGCCGTAGCTGTCGACGCAATACATGATTCTGCCGTCCGGCGCGAACGCAGGGCCGTTGGTGCAGACGTACGGCCCGAGCATGCTCACCAGGCCGCGGGCGTCGAAGCGGTAGAACCAGCCCGTCGCCTCGCTGTTCGACTGGTCATAGGTGCCGACCCAGAAGCGCCCCTGCGCATCGCACTTGCCGTCGTTACAGCGGGTGTGGGCCGACTGCGGCACCTGTGCCACGGGCGTCATTGTCAGGGGATTCAACGTAAGGTATGCCAGCGAGCATTCCAGACCGGCGATGAATCCCGGCTGGTCGGCGCGCAGCGCCACGCACCCGATCTTCTGGCCGATCGGCCAGCTGGATTCCGCCGAGCCGTCCGCCCGACAGTGATGCAATTCCCCGCGTTCGATGTCCACCCAATACAGGATTTGAGCGCGCTCGTCCCAGACCGGCCCCTCCCCGAGAACCGCGCGGCTGGCTCGCGTGAGCAGCCGCGGCGTGTGCCGCGACCGTCCGGCGTGCGGGGCTACTCGCACAACAGACCGGAGCGGCTGCGCTCTTCCATGGGGGCAAGGCCGAACACCCGCTTGTAGGCGTGGCAAAAATGCGAGGTCGAGGTGAATCCGCATTCGAGGGCGACGCTTTGAATGGGATTCATGGTCTGGCGCAGCAGGGTTCTCGCCTTGGCGACGCGCAACTGCAAGTAAAACGCATGCGGCGACACCGCGAGGTACTCGCGAAACAGCCGCTCGACCTGCCGCGCCGAGATGCCCACGCGCACCGCGATGTCCATCACGTCGAAGGGATCCTCGATCGCGCCCTCCATCAGGGCGATGATCTCCACCAGTTTCGGGCTTTCGATGCGATAGCGGGCGTGCAGCGCGAGCCGCTGGTGCTCCTTGCGGTCGCGGATCTGCGTATGCATGAACTGCTCGGCCACATCGCGCGCCAGCGCCGGTCCCGACGCCTCGCCGATGAAATGCAGCATCATGTCCAACGCCGCGGTTCCTCCGGAACACGTAAAGACGTCGCGATCGACGACATAAAGATCCCCGGTCAGCGTGAGCGTCGGGTAGCGTGAGCGGAACAGGTCGGCGTACTCCCAATGCACCGTGCAGCGCCGGTTGGCCAGCAGCCCGGCATCCGCCAGGATGAACGATGCTCCGCTGATGCCGCCGACCATGGCGCCATGGCGCGCCAGGCGACGCAGGGCGTGGTGAACGCGCTGACTGCGCCCGAATTGCAGAGGATCCAGGCCGACGCACACCACCAGCATGTCGATTCTGCCGAGTTCATCGAGCGGCTTGTGGACGGAGATCGGGATCCCGTTGCTCGCCGGCACGGCATTGCCGTCGACGGACACCAGTTGATAGTCGAATATTCCGCGTCCGCTCATGCGGTTGGCCGAGCGCAGCGGCTCCATCGCGGCGGAAAACGCCATCATCGAGAATTGCGGCACCAGCAGAAAGGCGATGCGGATGGGCGCGCCGTGTAGGACGGTCACGGCGACTCCAAAGAATCCGAATCCATGCGCCCCGACGCCGCCTCGCGATCCAGGGCCTGCAGGCTCTGGAATCTCGTTTCCGGCGCCCAGCGCTGGCAAGCGACCGCACCGATGGCGAGCACCGCCACGCAGGCGCCGAGCGCACTTCGCACACCATAGGCCGACACCACCAGCGGCAGCACGAAGGTGCTGGCCGCCGAGCCGATGCGGCTCGCAGCCACCGCGAGCCCGATTCCCGAGGCCCGCAGGTCCGTCGGGAACAGCTCCGGCAGGTATACATAGCAGAGATTGGACGCCGCCGACAGCACCCCGGCGAACATGGCGAACAGCAGGATGGTCGCACCGGCCGGGAGGTTCGGATCCACACTGAGGATCAGCATGGTCACGCCGGCGGCGGAGAAACTGCCGATCAGGAAGGCCCTGCGCGAGATCCGATCTACGATCAGGAGTCCTGCGATGGCCCCGCCGAACAGTGCGAGATTGTAAATGAGGCCGCCCCCCGACCGGCTTTTCAAATTCAGCGCCGTCATCACCTGGGTGACGAAGGTGCCCACCGCGAAATATGGAATCACCTGACAGGTGAAGAACGTGCAGCCGAGCAGGGTGCGGGTGCGCGAGCGGGCCGAGAGCAGTTGCCGCCATCGGCCGGTCCGGTTGACGGCGGCCGGTATCCTCGCCGGCGGGCGGATGTCGGCACCGAGCTTCGCGCGCACCACGCGGGCCGCCTCGTCGGCGCGGTCATGGTTGGCGAGCCACAACGGGGATTCCGGCAGGGTGATGCGCAGTGGAGCGATGAGCAGGCAGGGCGCTGCGCTCGCCAGCAGCATCCAGCGCCACGACTGCGGGCCGAGTGAACTGAGCACGAAGCCCACCAGGTAGGCGCAGGCGTAGCCGCCCGCCCAGGCCACCGATAAAAGTCCAAGAATGCGGCCGCGCACGCGCAGCGGCACGAATTCCGTCAGCAACGTCTTGCTGACCACGTAGTCCGTGCCGAGCAGGAAACCGATCCCGAGCCGCAACAGGAACAGCTCCGTGATGGATGCCACGGAGAATTGCAGGGCGGACAGGGCGGCGACGCACAGCATGTTGCAGGCGAAAATCGGCCGCCGTCCGAAACGGTCCGCCGTCGGGCCGGTCACGAGTGCACCGGCGAACAGCCCCGCCAGCGAAGCGCCACCGATCAACCCTATCCAGACGGCACCGAGCCGAAGTTCGGGCGCGGCCAGACTGAGGGCGATGCCGATGATGCCGAGCCCGAAACCATCCGCAAAGACGCCGCCGGTGCTCGCGACGCATACGCGCAAATGAAACGGTCTCAGCGGCGCATCGTCGTAGTCCATCTGCGGCACGCTGCCGGCCTGCGCCGGCGGGGAGAGTGTCTGTGCGTAGCTAACGGCGTTCTCCGACCGATAACGAGGGTTCATCCCCTACAATGCTCGAAATCGCCGGGTTTGAAAAGAATCAACGGGTTTGAAAAGAATCGCCGGCAGAGTAAGGTGGCGGCATGCAACGCACCGCCATCGCCGTGATCTGCTTGGCCGCCACCTTGTCGTGCCCCCACCGGGTGCGGGCAGCGGCCGATCCGGGCATCGATCTGGATGCATTCGATCGCGGGATGCACGAGGCCTTGCTGCCCGACGGCATCAAGCTTGCCTATGCCGACCTCGGTCCCCGCGATGGAAAACCCGTGGTTCTGATCCACGGCTATACGAACGATGCCCGCAACTGGGCGCCGTTGATACCCCGGCTCGAGGCCGGACTGCGGCTGATCCTCGTCGACATGCGCGGTCACGGCCGCTCGAGCAAACCGGACTGCTGTTACAGCACCGTCGACATGGCCTACGACATCGTGCTGCTGCTGGACCGGCTGGGCATCAAGTCGGCGGACGTGGTCGGTCACTCGCTCGGCAGCCTGGTTGCGCAGGCGCTCGCCGAACATTGGCCGGACCGCGTCGGTCGCGTCGTGCTGATTTCCTCGAGCGGCGGCATCCGCCCCGGATGCGCGGCTGCCGGCCCGGCGGCGCCGCCGCTGCCGTGGCTGCGGGCGCGGCTGGTCGCATTGCATGATCCCATCGATCCGAATTCGCGCTTCATCACGGACTGGTATGGAACTCCGCCGCCGGATTCGGAATTGCTGCGACGGCAAAAGCGCGACGCCGCGGCCATTCCCGTGAAGATCTGGCTCGCGCTGCTGGATCAAGCCGTCACCGGAATCGATCTGCAGAGCACCCTGATGTGGCTGCGCGCGCCGACGCTGTTGATCTGGGGCGCAAAGGATGCGCTGATCGACGAGCCGCTCCGCTGTGCGCTGCGCGAAGGCCTTCCGGGGGCCCAGGTGAAGGTATTTCCGGATTACGGACACAATCCGTTCTGGGAGGATCCGGCGGCGGTCGCCGCCGTGATCAATCCGTTTTTGTCCGGCAATTGACCGCCCGTTGGATGTTTCAACCATTCACCTGCCGCATGCCGTCGGCATCGTAGCGCTCACCGGCGGCCGCACCGATCGGGAACAGTGCTTCGATCGCGGCGCGCTCATCATTCGAGAGCACGATGTCGGCGGCGGCACAATTCTCCTCGAGCCGGCCGATGCGCCGCGTGCCCGGAATGGGGATGACGCCGGGTTTTGACAACAGCCACGAGACGGCCAACTGCGCGGCGCTGCAGCCTCGGCGGGCGGCGAGCCGCTCGAGCGCGGCGACCAGCCGGGCGTTGTGCACGGCGGCCCCGCCCTGGAAGCGGGGTAGTTGGCGGCGATAATCGTCGGCGGCGAGTCCGTCGGTGCCGCGAATGGCGCCGGTGAGAAAGCCGCGGCCGAGCGGGGCAAAAGCCACGAAGCTGATGCCGAGTTCGCGACAGGCCGGCAGCACCTCGCGTTCGGCATCGCGTGCCCACAATGAATATTCGCTTTGCAGCGCCGCGATGGGATAGACCGCGGCGGCACGCCGCAATGTGGCCGCCGACACCTCCGACAGGCCGAGGGCGCGAACCTTGCCCTCGCGTACCAACTCGGCCAGGGTGCCGACGGTCTCCTCGACCGGCCGCAGCGGGTCGATCCGGTGGGCATAATACAGGTCGATCGCGTCGATCCCGAGGCGGCGCAGGGAACCTTCACATGCCTTGCGGATGTAAGACGGGCTGTTGTCGATGCTGGGTGCGTCGGGATCGGCACTGCGCACGAAGCCGAATTTGGTGGCGACCACCGGCCTGCCGCGGCGGCCGGAAATAAAGCGCCCGATGAGCTCCTCGTTATGGTGCGGCCCGTAGGAATCGGCCGTGTCGAGAAAATCAATGCCGAGTTCGATGGCCCGGGTGAGCGTGGCAAGGCTTTCGGCGTCCGTGCTCGGGCCGTAATTCTCGCTCATGCCCATGCAGCCGAGTCCGAGCGCGGACACCTTGAGGCCTGTGCGTCCCAATTCGACGTGTTTCATGATGGTTGATTGCAGCTAAGGCGCCGGGCTAACACAAATCGTCCCGCTGGAATACTATAGCAACACTCGTCGGCCGCGTTGCAGCGACCCGCGGCCTGCGGGTCCTTGGGGGCATTCCATCGCAACAAAGGGCGGTACAGTGGTGACCGGGAAGATTCCCGCATGCAGTCGGCTCATCGGCGGAGCCGCGCTCCTTGCCATGTTGATGCTGCCGGCCCCGCCCGGCGAGGCGGCGAGTACGGTCAGAAGCTTCGTACTCAGCTATTTCTATCCGGCCAATTATTATGGCGAGGACACCTGTCCGAACGGACTGAATCCACTGCCGGATGTGTTTTTCAAACGCGATCTGAAAATCCTCGGCCTGCCGCAGTCCGAGGTCAATGCAATGTTCGACAAGGACTACAGTATTCAGAACGGCAAGACGACGACCCGTTGGGTGTCGGTGGTCGCCACCCGCGGCAACGGCCGGGACAATGTCTATCTGCATCCGACCACCGTCCGTGATGCGCAGTTGATGCCGGCGGTGGGGCGTTTCGGTTACGGCTTCAATCTCGACGGCAAGGGTGCTGCATCACCCAATGGTTTCGAGGACCCGCAGACGCATGAAAAAGGCGTCAATAACCAGCTGTTTCGCGCGATCGGCTGCCTGCAGGCCTACAAGGGGTATCCGCCGCCTCAGCCGCCCCTGGAGGCCGAATACCGATGGGATTATTCGCGGGCGGGCATGGGTGCGTGGCTCATCTCGATCAGCGGCGCCGACTTCGACCGGGACGGCGAGGTCACCGTGACCTTCGAAAGCTCCATGGACCCCGTCACGACACAGGACGCCAATGCGCACATTCAAAGTGACATGACCTATCGCGTGGCTGCGCATCCGGCGTCGCATAACGTGTTGCACGGCAGGATTCACGATGGCGTGATCATCACGGAACCGGCCACGATCCGCATGCACTGTGATGCCTACATCCAGCCGCTGTACGAATTTTTCAAAGCTCGCCTGCGCCTGCGCCTCAAGCCCGACGGCACACTGGAGGGCGTGCTCGGGGGCTACCAGCCGTGGTATCCGGTGTACTGGAGCCATGCCAAGGTGGGCTACATCGATGAGCGCGGTTTCGGCGTCGACGCCCCCGCGCTTTATTACGCGCTGCGCCGCGACGCAGACGCCTATCCTGACCCGGACACCGGCCAGAACACCGCGATCTCGGCCGCCTACATGATCGAAGCGGTGCCGGCGTTCACGGCGCGCGTCGGCGAGGCCGCGGACGGGCTGCTTGGCCGTACCACCGCCGCTGCGGGCGCCGCCGCCGCTGCGGGCGCCGCCGGCGAATCCGCGGGCCCGCTGCGCGCGCTCTGGCAGGCGCAACCGCAATCACCCGGAGCGCCGGCCCTTGCACGGCGCCTCGCGCCCGATCAGTACCGCCAGGTGATCGCGGACGTGTTCGGTCCGTCGATCACCATCGAAGGCCGCTTCGAGCCCGAACTGCGCGATGGCGGCCTGCTGGCCGTGGGCGCCGGGCATGTCGGCGTCACCGCCGCCGGCCTGGAGCAGTATGACGCCATGGCCCGTGGCATCGCCGCGCAGGTGGTGAGCGAGCGGCACCGGGCCACGTTGATCCCGTGCACGCCGCGATCGCCGACGGCGCCGGACGATGACTGTGCGGCCCGGTTCTTCGCGACGGCAGGGCCCTTGCTATATCGCCGGCCGTTGGCGCCGGGCGAGCTCAAGGCTGCCGTGCTGCTCGCCGATCTCACGGCGCAGTCGCTCAAGAATTTCTATCAAGGGCTCGAGTTGAGTCTTGCCGGGATGCTCGAATCGCCGCAATTTCTGTTCCGCAGCGAGATCGCCGAAGCGGATCCGGACCACGCCGGCTGGTATCGGCTGGACGCCTACAGCAAGGCGTCGCAGCTGAGTTTTTTCCTGTGGAACGCCGGTCCCGATCCGAAGTTGATGGCGGCCGCGCGCAGCGGCGGGCTCGACACCGCGTCCGGCCTCTCCGCCGAGGTGGACCGGATGCTCAACTCGCCGCGGGTGGCGGCGGGTATGCGCGCCTTCTTCACCGACATGTTGCAGTTCGATCTTTTCGAGTCGCTGGCGAAGGATGCGACGATTTACCCGAAATGGACCTTCAAGGTCGGGCGTGACGCGCAGGAGCAGACGCTGCGCACGATCGTCGATCTGCTGTTGACGCAAAACGGCGATTACCGCGATCTGTTCACCACGCGCCGGACGTTCCTGACCCCTCTGCTCGGCTCGATCTACCGCGTGCCGTTGGCCGGCAGTCCGGCGCGCTGGCAGCCCTACGAGTTCGCACCAGGCGATCCGCGCGCGGGCATCCAATCACAGCCGAGCTTCGTCGCGCTGCATTCGCACGAAGGTTTGAGTTCGCCGACGTTGCGCGGCAAGGCGCTGCGCGAGCTGTTGTTGTGCGAGCCCATACCCGCCCCGCCGGGGAACGTCAATTTCGCCGTGGCCCAGGACACGCATAATCCGAACTTCAAGACCATGCGCGACCGGCTGACCGCGCATCGCACCGAGGCCACCTGCGCCGGATGCCACAAGCTGATGGATCCCATCGGCCTCGCGCTGGAGAACTTCGATTCGGACGCGGGCTATCGCACGACCGAGAACGGCCAGCGGCTTGACACGGGCGGCGAACTCGACGGAGTTCGCTTCAGCGACGCCGCCGGGCTCGGCCGGGCGATACACGACAATCCGGCGACCGGTGCCTGCGTGGTGCGGCGGCTGTATTCCTATGCCACCGGACGGGCGCCAGCGCGGCGCGACATCGCCTGGATACGCTCTCTCGAGCGCGATTTCGCCGGCGACGGCTACCGCGTGCCCGCGCTCATGCGGCGCATTGCAACCAGCGCGAATCTCTACCGTGTCGCCGCGCCGGCGGGCGCCGGGCCCACGGCGACCCTGGCGGCGCTTGACGGCACGGTCGGGAAGGGTGCGAAATGACGGCCATGCGATGCCTTTCAAAGATGAGCCGGCGGCGGGTGCTGCGCGGGATGCTGGGCGGCGCAGCCGTCACGGTGGGCCTGCCGTTGCTCGATTGCTTCCTCGATTCGAACGGTGCGGCGCTCGCCGCAGGTGCACCCCTGCCGCCTTGCTTCGGCACCTGGTTCTATGGCTGCGGACTCAACCCCGGTCGCTGGGAGCCGAGCACCGTGGGTCCGAACTATGAATTCGGCGTCGAGTTGCAGTCGCTTCGCGCCTTCAAGGCCAAAATCAATGTCTACAGCCGGATGTCGGCGCTGCTCGACGGCCATCCGCCGGGTGCGCACACCGTGGGTCCGGCCGTGATCATCCAGGGAGCGGCTCCGCCGACCCTGGAGCATCCGATGAATCCCGAACCCACGCTGGATGCCATGATCGCCGACGTGATCGGGCCACACACGCGCTTCCGTTCGCTGGAGGTCTCCTGCACCGGCAGGCCCAACAGCAGCCACAGCAAGCGCAGCGGCTTCGCCATGAATCCGTCGGAGGTCTCGCCGCTGGCACTGTATGCGCGGGTGTTCGGCGCGGATTTCAAGGATCCGAATGCAGCAGGCTTCGCGCCGGATCCGACCGTAATGGCGCGCCGCAGCGTGCTGTCGGCGGTGGGCGAACAGGCCAGGGGTTTCATGAGTCAGCTGGGTGCCGCCGACCGCGCGCAGCTCGATCAATATTTCACGTCGCTGCGGGAACTCGAACAGCAGCTCGACTTGCAGCTGCAGAAGCCGGCGCCCCTGGCGGCATGTTCGTTGCCGGCCAGGCCGGACGACACTCGGATCGGGTCCGAAGTCGGGGAGGTCACCGTCAATCATCGGCTGTTCTGCAGGCTGCTGGCGCACGCCTTGGCCTGCGATCAGACGCGCGTTTTCAACATCATGCTGACCGACGGGTTGTCGCAACTGCGCTTTGCTGGCGAGGCCAATACCCACCATTTGTTCACGCATGAGGATCCGATCGACGTGAAGCTCGGCTATCAGCCTAATGTCGCGAAATTCTTCCCGACGATTCTCGGCATGTTCAACACGTTGCTCGCCGAATTGGACGGTATTCGCGAGGGCGACAGGACCTTGCTCGACCGCACGCTGGTATTCAATTACACCGATTCGGGCTATGCCAAGAACCACACCACCGACAACATTCCGATGATCACCGCAGGCAGCGCCGGCGGCCGGATGAAGACGGGAATCCACTTCGCCGCGCCCAAGGGCGACCCCGTGACCCGCGTATCGCTGACGGTGCAACAGGCCATGGGCGTTCCCATCAGCAGCTTCGGCTCGGAATCCAACAAGACCGCGAAGACCATCACCGACGTGATGGCCTAGCCGCACCCCGGACGGCGTCGAGATGAATCGGGGCGCGCTTATCGGGCTTTGCGCGATCGCGGTGCTGGCGGCGGCCGCGCTGCGTTGGCTGCCGCGGCACAGGGCCGCGGATGCGCCACCCGCCGTGGCTCTCTCGACGCCGCCGGGAATCACCCTGCAGCTGCGCACCACGGCCGGACGGCCGCGCGGAAACGGTCAAATCCTGTACGCCGACGCGAACGGCATGACCCTGTACGTGCGCAACCCGGATCAGGCGCCCGGATCGGCGCAATGCCAGGATGATTGCGCCTCGGCCTGGCTGCCCGCGCTGGCTCCGCCCGGCGCCGCGAGCGCCGGCGATTGGTCGCTGCTGGACCGGACCGGATCGAGACAGTGGGCTTTGCGCGGCGCGCCGCTGTACCGGTTCCTCCACGATACGGAAGTCGGCGACAGCAACGGCGAGGGCACCGGCGCGTGGCGCGTGGCGGCCTTCCATCCCGGGGACGGAATGATGCTGCCGGATGCCATTGCGGTCCGGGAGATCGATGGCGCCGGGGGCGCAGGGCTGGTGGACTCGCTCGGCATGACGCTGTATGTGTTCGACGGCGAGGCCGCTGCCGCGGAGTGCGCCGCGGCCGGCTGCCCGCACTGGCTACCCCTGCAGGCGCCCCAGATCGCCAAACCGATCGGCGATTTTTCCGTGATTGCGCGCAACGACGGCATCAGCCAATGGGCCTTTCGCGGCCAACAGCTGTATCGATTCGAAGGCGACCAGCAGCCGGGTGAGGTGTCCGGCGTCGGCATCGATGGCCGGGCTCATCCCGCGCTGATCATGCGGCATTTCATGCCTGCCGACGCCATGATACGGCGCAATCCGGAGCTCGGCGATATTTTGACGACGGCAGGCGGCGCGACGCTGTACGAACGCGACCGGCCGGCCACGGACGCGGGCCACAGTTTCCGGGAGAATCACGGCTGGCCGGCGCTCGGACGGATGTTTGGCACGGCCAGCTGCGATGCGGCCTGCGCCAGGACCTGGCCGCCATTCATCGCACCGTCGGATGCGCTGCCGTCCGGCTACTGGGGCATTGCCACACACTCGGATGGAAAGCGGCAGTGGGTGTACAAGGGCTATGCGCTGTACACCCATGCGGCGGAGGCACCCGGCGCCATCGACGGGAATTTGACCTACGATCTGGCACCCGTGGTCGAGGCTCGCGATACGGACGCCGATGCCCGCCGGGCGGCGTCCCACATAACTCGCGGCGTGGACCCGTTCGTGCCCGCCGGCGGTGACGTGGCCGGCATCGGGGTCGGCGCCCTGTTCTGGCACGCGGTGGTGCCATGACCTCGATTCGGCGCGGTCGCTGATTGGGCGGCTTTGCAAGGCGGACGGGGGGCGGTGCCCTGATGCTCATGGTCATGGCCGGGGCGGGCGCACAGCCCGCTGCCCCGGCGTCGCCGGCAGCGCTGATCGAAGCGGGCCGCTATCTCGCGGCGGCCGGCGATTGCGTTTCCTGCCATACGCAGCCCGATGGCCAGCCCTTTGCCGGCGGTGTGGCGATCGACACGCCGTTCGGCGTGATCTTCTCGGCGAACATCACGCCGGACCCCGGCTCCGGTATTGGCAGCTGGTCGGAGCCGCAGTTCGCCCGTGCGCTGCGCGAGGGTATTGCGGCCGATGGACGCCACCTGTATCCGGCGTTTCCCTACACCGCGTACAGCAAGATCACCGATCAGGACGTGCACGCGATTTACGCCTATTTGCGGTCGTTGAAGCCGGTACGCTACACGCCACCCGCAAATCGCCTGCTGTTTCCGTTCGGCCTGAGGTCATTGTTGGCCGTCTGGAACCTGCTGTTTTTCGAGGCGGGACGCTATGCGCCGGATGACTCGAAAAGCGCGCAGTGGAACCGCGGTGCCTATCTCGTTCAGGCCCTCGGTCATTGCGGCGCCTGCCATACGCCGCACAATGCCCTGGGCGCGGAGCGTCATGCCGAGATGCTGAGAGGCGGTGTGTATCTCGACGAGATCGCCGATGAGGTGGTGGACGGTGTGCTCACCCCCCTGGATGAGCGAACCCTGCGCGCCTGGTCCGCGGCGAATCTCACGCCGGCGCCCGGCGGACTCGGCGCCTGGTCGCGCGATCAAATCGCCGCCTACCTGAAGACCGGCCACAGCGCGCGCGCCGCGGCTTTCGGTCCGATGAGCAAGGTGGTGGTCAACAGCACCAGTCTTCTGACCGACGCGGATGTCCATGCCATTGCCGATTATCTGGCGAGCCTGCCGCCTGCTGCATCAGCCACACCCTCCACGGACGCGGATCGGCGGCGCGCCGGCGAAATCGTCTACACCACGCGGTGCGCCGACTGCCATCTGCCCACCGGCCTCGGCGTGCCGCGCTCGGCCGCTGCGGACCCGGGCAAGACGGCGCCGCCGCTCGCCGGTAGCGCCGCCCTGCAGGCGCCGGATCCGGCAAGCCTGATCAATGTGATTTTGTACGGCGCCCACGAATCCGGCAGCAGCCAGGGCGCATGGCCGAAGATGAGCGGGTTCGAGCTCAGCGTCGGCCTGGACGACGCGCAGATCGCGGACTTGTGCACCTACCTACGGTCCAGCTGGGGCAATCGGGCCGGCGCGGTGGATGCCGCCGCCGTCGCCAGACAACGTTGAAACATCGGAGGACGGGATGAAACACCTATTGACCGCGGCTGCCTTGTGCAGCTGCCTCGCGGGCCTGCCGGCAGCGGCGGCTTCCCAGTGCGACAATTTTTTTGGCCAGCGCTGCCTCATCGATCTGTCGACGGGCGTTCACATGAGCTACTTCGACCTCGGACGCGAGTCCGGCGAGACGCTGATTCTGCTGCATACGGACACGACCAGTGCGGTGGAGTGGGCCTGGACGGCGAACGCGTTGCTCGAGTTGGATCCGACCCTGCACGTCTATGCGCTGGATCAACGCGGCGCGGGGTCGACCGACCTGCCGAACACGGCGGCGTGCTGGATCACGCCGAACCTGTGCATCACCCAGGCCGACCTCGCAGCCGACGTCCTGGCGTTCATGGACGCCAGAGGCATTGCGAAGGCGACTCTGGTCGGCCATGCGCTCGGTGCGGGCGCCGCCCGCAGCGTGGCGCTCAGTCATCCGCAGCGCGTGGTGCGGCTGATCCTCTCGGGAACCGGCGCGCCGCGGCCGGCCGGCACCACTGAGCCACGGCGCACGCGCTTCTCGCCCTTGGACGCGCTCGGCTGGAAGAAGATGCTGGAGGCGAAGGGCGTGCGGTGGCCCGAGCGCGCCCTGCACATGCGACCCCTCGACATCGACCCCGATGCGGTGGCAAACATCATCCGGCATTGGGATATTTCGGCAATAGCCGCTCCGCAGGTTGTGGAGGCGATCGCGGCGCAGACCGCCGGAGAGTCCCTGGCCAGCTGGGGAGTGATCGATCCGACGGCGGTACCTCAGGCACCTCCGGAGAATTTAGCAAGCCTGTCCGTTCCGACCCTGGTGCTCTGGGGGAGCGAGGATGCAGGCCTCGACCGGGCCTCTCAAGATCGTCTGATCGCCCTCCTCAAACAGGCGAGCGTCGCCAACCCCGCCATGTATTTCTATTGGAAGCAATATGGCGTGCGCGCTGCCCCGGCATCCGGCGACAAGCACGACGCCGACGACATCGGCCACAATCTGTCCTGGGAGGCGCCACGCCAGCTGGCGGCCGACATCGAGAGCTTCGTGCGAACGGGGGCGCCCACGCGCGACCGCTACCGTACCGACGCGCCCGCCGACAAGCGGCGCATTCTGGTGGAACCCGGGCAAGCCACCTGGGTGTCCTCCAGACCATAGCCAAGATCCGGCAGGCGAGCGATCCTAGGATCCGCGGACTCAGGATCCCGCGGCGAGCGGACTCAGGGCCGTCTTCAAAGGATCGAGCCATGGTTCGAAATTCCGCCACTGGTCCAGCCCCTCCTTGAAGATCGGCTGGCGAACCTGCTCGGAACTCGCCGTGTGCACACTGCGCCGGGTCTTGTGGAAATCCACGCACGCTGGCTCGAAATCGAGTCCGCAATAGTCGAGAATCCGCCCGACGCTGCCCTCCAGGTCCGCGACCACGGTCTCGTAGTCCACGCGCAGGATCCTGCCAGGTAGCACGTCATTCCAATGCGCCATCAGATCCACGTACATGCGGTAGTAGCGGGTGATGTCCTCGATGCTGTAGGTGAACTGCTGACCGGAGGCGAACAACTGCTTCAGGTTGCTGAAACAGCAGGCGAGCGGCTCGCGGCGCGCGTCTATGATCCTTGCATTGGGCAGCATCAGATGAATCAGCCCCAGATGCCGGAAATTGTTCGGCATCTTGTCGATGAATGACGGCTTGCCGGTGCGATAGACGAGCGTGTCGCTGAGATATCGCTCCCCCATGCGCTTGAATTCGCCGGGCTCCAGCGCTGCAAGAACCGCGGGGTATTTCGGTTCGGCGCCATGGGTTTCGCGCCCCTGCAGCTCCTGCACGAGACGCGGAATGTCGGCGAGCTCCATGGTGCCCTCGACCCGGGAATGCGAGGCGAGAATCTGCTCAATGAGCGTGGAGCCGGATCTCGGAAGGCCGACGATGAAAATCGGCGCCGCGCTCCCGCAGCCGAAACCGCGCCGGGCGTCGAAGAATTCTCGGCTGCATACGGTCTTCTGCAGCTGTGCGTTGCGCTCGAGCGGCTCCGGGCGATACAGGCACTCGGTTTTCTTCAGGGCGTTGCCGCGTTCATAATAGCGGAACGAATCGGCGTATTCGCCGCGATCCTCCAATGCCTTGCCGACCGCGAAGCACAGATGATAGCGATCCGCCAGGCGAATGTCGGCGCGAGCCTCAAGCGCGCGCATGCGCGAAATCTCCTCGTCGGTAAAGCGATAGGTCTTGAGATTTGCCAGGCTCCAGTAGGCCTCGCCAAAGTCGGGGCGGGCGGCGGCGGCGGCGCGGTACGAGTCGATCGCCTCCCGCGTCCTGCCGAGCGTCTTCAGCGAGTGCGCGATCGACAGGTGCAAATCGGGTTCATTGGGAGTCTGGCTGAGGACCTCCCGGTAGATGGGCAGCGCCTGCTCGTGTTCTCCGAATCCCGTGCGAACCGTCGCCAGGGTGGTGCGATAAGCCAGATTATCCGGGTCGATTTTCAGCAGCTTTTCCATCTCCTCGCGCGCCCGGACGTGTTTGTGCCGCTTGAGCAGCACGATGGCATACTCATAGCGGGCCACATGATGGTTCGGAGCGAGTTCCAGCAGCTTCTCGAGCAGCAATTCGGCGTCGTCCGCGACGTCCATCCGCATGCCGATTTCGGCGAGCAGGCGCATGCCCTCGACGTGATCGCCATGAGTCAGCAGGTATTGCCGCACAACGTGCTCCGCGGAGAGGATGTCGCCGTCGGCGTACAGGCTGAAGGCCGTGACGATCTCGCGCGGCAGCGCGGCCAGATTGGCGGCGTTCGCGGCGGCCTGTTCGGCGTCGGCGACCCGGCCGGACATGCGATACAGCACTTGCAATGCGTTCCAGCTGGCGGGCAGCGAGGAGTTGAGCACGACGGCGCGGGAAAAGGCCAGGATGGCCGGTTCCGTGGCACGCAGTGTCGCGTAGCAATGGCCGCGCTCCTGGTACAGCCAGGCATAATTCGGGTGATAACGCTCCAGACGGGCGAGCGTCTCCAGGGCCTCGGGCAGGCGACCGAGGCAACGCTGGCTGACCGCGGACAGGAACATCACGTCGCGGTTTTCGGGCGCTTCGGCGAGCAGCCTCTGCGCCGCCTCCTGTGCCGGCAGGAACTGTCCACGCTCGATCAACGCGCGGATTCTCAGCACCTCGGATTCGATCCGGGATCGTGGTCGATCGAGGCTGGCGGCTGACATCAGCCCATTCTAATGCAGCACGGCGCGTGCGGTCAGCCTTGGGCGGCTCAATCCTCCGGGCCCAGGCGCGCGGGAAACCCCGGCGACCGCAGCGGCGTCCCCACCGCATCCTCCAGCAGTTTGACGATCATCGAGGACCAGGCGCCGCCGCCATAGCGGGCGCGCCCCTCGATGAAAGTCTGTTCCATCAGGCCTGCGAGGCGCAGCGGAACCCCGAACCGGCGCCCGAATTCGACGGCGAATCCGGCGTCCTTGCAGGCCAAATCCATCGTGAAACCAATGTCATAGCTGCCGTTCAAAATCACCTGACTCTCGGTTTCGTGAACGAAGCTGTTGCCGGAACTCGCCGCAATCGCATCGAACGCGCTGCGCAGATCCACCCCGCCCCTGGCGCACAGCATCAGAGCTTCTCCGGCCGCGATCAGGTGGATGAACGCAAGCATGTTGGTCACGACCTTGGTCACCGCGGCCTGCTCGATGCCGCCGAGGTAGATCACCCGGCCGCCCATGGCCGCCAGGGCCGCCCGGTGGGACTCGAACGTCGCCTGCGGGCCGCCGACCAGAACGGTGATCTTGCCGGCCTCGGCACGATGTACGCCGCCCGTCACCGGGCAGGCCAGCGTCGCGATCCCCCGGTCGGCCGCCTGCACCGCCAGCGCCTCGACCTCGGTGAAGTCATTGGTGCTCATCTCGATCCAGGTGCTGCCGCCGCGCATGGCGGGCAGCGCCGCATCGACCACGATCCGGGAGGCCGCGGGCGAGGGCAGGCAGGTGATCAGTCCGTCGCAGGCCGCGGCGACCGCAGCGATCGAATCGCCCCAGCGGGCACCCGCCGCGATGGCCGCATCGGCGGCGCTGCGATCGAGATCGTAGACGCTCACCTCGAAGCCGCCGCGCGCAAGACTCGCCGCCAGGTGCCTGCCCAGGTTACCGAGTCCGATGAATCCGTAGCGCATGTCCTTCATCCCAGTGGGCGATCGATCATTTCGAGGTGCAGCGGACCGCCGGGATACGGATTGGCCAGCGCCACGGCTTCATCGAGTTCGACCCCGAGGCCCGGTGAGGTCGGCGGAATCACGTAGCCCTGTTCGAAGCGGATGGGGGTCTTCAGGATCTTCGCGTGGAATCCCCCCCACTGTTGAATGCTCTCCAGAATCAGGAAATTCGGCGAGCAGGCCGCTATTTGAATGTTCGCCGCGCCGACCACGGGACCGCAATACAGATGCGGTGCGATCTGCGCGTAATGCACCTCCGCCAGTGCCGCAACCTTCTTCGCCTCGAGAATGCCGCCGACGCGGCCGAGGTTCATCTGCAGGATGTTGGCCGCGCCGGCCGCCAGCACACGGGCAAACTCGTATTTCGTCGTCAACCGCTCGCCGGTCGCGATCGGAATGCCGGTGCCGCGGGCCACGATGGCCATCTGCTCGGGCATCTCGGGCGGCACCGGCTCCTCGAACCAGAGCGGATCGTAGGCTTCGAGCCGCCGGCCGAGGCGGATGGCTCCCGAGGTGGTGAATTGACCGTGTGTTCCCACCAGGAGGTCCGCCTTGATACCGACGGCCTCGCGAATCAGGCGCACCAGCCGGACGGTGCGCTCGAGGGCCTCCTGGGTCGGCTGGCGCGGATCGTAGGCGGAAAATCCGCCGGTGGGGTCGAATTTCAGGCCGGTAAATCCCTGCGCGACATATTCCGCGGCACGCGCGGCCGAACGCTCCGCATCGAGATAGAAATCGTCACTCTCGCCCTCGGCCGGATACAGGTAGGTGTAGCAACGCAGGCGCTCGTGCACCAGGCCGCCGAGCAGTTTGTACACCGGTTTATCCACCGCCTTGCCGATGATGTCCCAGCAGGCCATTTCCAATCCGCTGAGCACACCCATCAGGGTGGCGTCCGGCCGCAGGGTGAAGCCCGAGCCGTAGGTCTCGCGCCACATCGATTCGACTTTGAACGGCTCGCGCCCCACGAAGCGGCGCGCGAACACGTCATGGATCATCGCCGCCACGACCTGCGGTCCGAAAGTGGCGGCATACACCTCGCCGACGCCCTCGATGCCGCAGGCGGTCCGCAACTTCAGAAACACGAAGTACCGGCCGCCAAAAGCGGGCGGCGGATTGCCGACGACGAAGACCTTCACGCTATCGAGTTTCATATTATTTGCCCAAGATGAGGTCGGCGGCCTTCTGGGCCACCATCAGGGTGGGCGCGTTGGTGTTCGCGGAGGTCACCGCGGGGAACACCGACGCATCCACCACACGCAGCCGCTCGCAGCCGCGCACCTTCAGCTCCGCGTCGAGCACCGATTCGTCCGGGTCCGCACCCATGCGGCAGGTGCCGACGGGATGGTAAACGGTGGCGGCACGCGCGCGAAAATCGCCGAGCATCTCGGCGGCGCCCATGCCATCGAGGTCAGGCGCAATGGCCTCGCGGATCAGCGTGCGAATTGCACGCGTCCGCGCCAGCGCCTGCACCAGCAGGCCGCCGTGCACGGCATCGGCAATGTCCTTGTCCGTGGACAGGTAATTCGGCGCTATCGACGGCGGCTGCCGGAAGTCCGGGCTAGTGATGTCGATCCGGCCGCGGCTGGTCGGCCGCGTGGGCTGGTAGCAGAGGATGAACCCGGAGAACGGATCGACCTCGATGCGCTTGCGGTTCGCATCGGCCGCACCGTAGGTGACCGGATTGAAGTACAACTGCACGTCGGGGCGTGTCGCCGCCGGATCCGCCCGCAGAAATCCGCCGAATTGGTTGACGCTCAGCGCGAGCGGACCGCTGCGGGCAAAGAAGTAACGCAGACCCGCGCGCAACTGGCCCATGTTCGAGCGCAGCTCGTCGTTCAAGGTCGGCTGGGTGGCCTTGTAGGAATACGTCAAACCGAGATGGTCCTGCAGCCAGCCGCCCACCGCAGGCCGGTCGACGAGCACGTCGATTCCGAGCGCGGCGAGCTTCTTTCCCGGCCCGATCCCCGACAGCTGCAACAGCTGCGGCGAATTCACCGCACCGGCGCTCAAGATCAATTCTCGGTCCGCGGCGGCGTATCGCGCCTGGCCGTCGCGCACGTAATCCACACCGATCGCGCGGCGGCCGTCGAAGCGTATCTTGCTGACCCATGCACCGGTTTCCAGGCGCACATTGGAGCGGCGCAGGGCGGGGCGCAGAAAGGCGTCGGCGGCCGACCAGCGCTTGCCGCGGCGGATGTTGACCCGATAGCAGCCGAGCCCTTCGGGCGACGGCCCGTTGAAATCGTCCGTGACCGGCACTCGCAGCTCCGCCGCGGCGGCCAGCCAATTCGCGCCCATGGCGTGCAGATGGGGCGTCACGTCCTTGACGTCCAAGGGCCCCTCGCCGCTCCCCCGTCCCGCGGCATCGACGCGCCGCTCCGAGCGTTCGAAGTAGCGGACCACATCCGTCCATCCCCACCCCACGTTGCCCATCTGCCGCCAATCGTCGAAATCCGCCGGCATGCCGCGGCAGTAGACCAGCGCGTTGATGGAACTCGAGCCGCCGACCACGCGGCCGCGCGGCCAGTACATGGTACGGCCGTTCAGCCCGGGATTTGGCTGGGACTGGTATTTCCAATTCACCGCAGAATCGGCAAAGGTGCGCCCGTACCCGATCGGCGTCCGGATCCAGAATTTCGAATCCGACTCGCCGGCCTCGAGCACCAGCACCCGATCGCGGCCGCCCGCCGATAATCGGTCGGCCAGTACACAGCCCGCGGAGCCGGCGCCGACGATGATGTAGTCGAAATTGGCCACTTCGGGGAGCTTAGCCTGATCGTCCGTTGCCGCTATGCCATTTCGCGATCCGCCCATGTTATTTTTAGAATCCGAGGGGGAGTGCCGCCGTCGCGCAACGCAGCCGAACCCTGTATGGTGCGGGGAACGTCATGAGCGAGGTCGCCGTTTGAGCACCACCACAATGGACCTTCCGCGAACCCACGCGCCGTCTTCCGTCGAGCGCTGGTATGTCCTGATCGTGATGTGCCTGATTTACACGATCAATATCGCCGATCGATATGTCATGTCCACCGTGCTCGAACCGATCCGGTTGGAGCTGCATCTGACCGATTCGGGGGTCGCTTTTCTGACGGGGGTCTCGCTGGCCCTGTTCTATGTGACCTTCGGCATTCCCATTTCATGGCTGGCCGACCGCTCGAACCGCCGCAACATTCTGGCGGTGTCGCTGATTCTGTGGTCAGGAATGACGGCGCTGTGCGGACTGTCGCAGAACTACTGGCAGCTGCTGCTGGCGCGAATCGGCGTCGGCGTGGGCGAGGCGGGCGGGACACCACCCTCCACTGCGATCGTTGCGGACTGTTTTCCGGCCGACCGGCGGCCCATGGCGCTCACGGTGCTCGCCCTCGGCGCCCCGATCGGTGCGTGGCTGGGCGCCGACATGGCCGGCGCCGTCGCCCACGCCTTCGGCTGGCGCGCTGCCTTCCTGGCGCTCGGCGTGCCCGGCGTCATCGTCGGAACCATTGTGTACCTGTCGATCCGCGAACCCGCTCGCGGGCGCCTGGACGCCATCAACGACGACATCAAGCCGTCGCTGCTCGAAACCCTGCGCTTCTTGTGGCGCCAAAAGGCAGCCTTCCACGTGGTGATGGGCGGAGGCCTGTGCGCGCTGTGGGGCTGGGGCCTGATCTGGTGGACCCCGACGTTCCTGATCCGCACCTACAACCTCAACGTCGGACAGGCGGGGGCGGTGACCGGGCCCATCCATCTGATCGGCGGCGCGCTCGCGACGGTGGGCACAGCCTGGCTGCTGTCGCGGCCATCGATGGCCGACCCGCGCCGCGTGGTGTGGGTGCTCGCCGGCGGCATCGGCCTGGCAACCATTCCGTCGTTCATTGCGTACTGGACGCATTCCCTGGTGGTGGCCAAGCTGATGTTCTGGATCTACATTCCCGCGATCTACTTCTACATCGGCCCGTGTTTCGGCCTGCTGCAAAACCTGGCGCCCTGCCACATGCGCTCCATGTTCGTGGCGGTATCGCTGCTGGTGGCCAACGTATTGAATCTGATCGTCGCTCCTCAGGCCGTGGGCATCATGAGCGACTGGTTCGCCGGCGCCCAGGGGTCGGACGCCGCCTCGCTGCGCCTGGCGCTGCTGATTCTCGCGCCTTCCGGATTCTGGGCCGCCTATCACCTGTACCGGGCATCGAGGACCATCATCGAGGACCAAAAACGGGCCATCGGCTACACCAAGGCGTGGAGCCCGTGAGCAGCCCCGGCAAGACCCCGATCGACAGGCGCTGGCTGCCGTTGAACGCGCTGCGCGCGTTCGAGGGCGTCGCCAAATACAACAGCTTCACGGCCGCCGCCAATGCGCTGCTGATCTCGCAAAGCGCACTGTCGCGGCATGTGATCGCGCTCGAGAAGCTGATCGGCGCGCAGCTGTTCGAACGCCGTCCGCACGCCTTGGTGCTGACCAAGGCCGGACAACACCTGTTGCCGGCCGTCATGAAATCCTTCGACCGGTTGGAATACGCGCTCGACGACATCCGCAACGAGGCGGCGCCGGCCCTGCGAACCCTGCGGGTGCAGATGCCGCCCAGTTTTGCGGTGCACCTGGCGGTGCCGATATTGCGCGATTTTCGCCGCGCCGTCGCCGAGGTAGAGATTGATCTGGTCAGCCCCTATGGCGTCGGTCCGCCCTTGAACGATGTCGACGTGGCGGTGGTGTATTCGAAACCCACCGTCACGGATCTGGTGACGGATCTGCTGTGGCCGGTGCGCATGTCGATGCTCTGCCATCCCAGCCTCGCGGCGCGCTTCGCCGGCAGGAGCATCGGCGAGTTCATCGAGGCGAATGAACTGGTGCACGTGCGGATTTCGGATCTGCCGCGCCATCACATATGGTCGCAGTTCATCCGGCAGGCGAACCTGTGCCCGCTGAACATCGAACGCGGTCTGGTGTTCGACACCGCGGTGCTTGCCGTGCAATACGCCCTGAGCGGCGAGGGCATCGCGCTGGTCGATACCACCTTGTTCGGCGAGGAAATCCGCACCGGAAGGCTGGTCAAGCCTTTCGACATCAGCCTGGATGATGGTTTCGGCTACTACTTGATCACCCATCCCGACGGCTTGAGCGACACCGCGATAGCCTTGTTCCGCTCCTGGCTCATCGAGCGCTTCGGCAGCGGCCCAGGCGCCGGCGCCGCGCAGTCGGGCATCCACTTGGCGGTCTCCAATGAGTAAGCGCAACGGCGCCGCGCCGCGCGCGGGCGCGGCGGTCCGCGCGCGTTGCCGGTCGACGCCCCGCGGTGAGTCATGAAAAGCCACGCGCAGGTGGTGGTCATCGGCGGCGGCGTGGTGGGCGCGAGCGTGCTCTATCATTTGACCAAGGCCGGATGGAAGGACGTTCTGTTGATCGAACGGGCCGAACTGACCTCGGGTTCGACCTGGCATGCGGCGGGCGGCATGCACACGGTCAACGGCGATCCGAATGTCGCGAAGCTGCAGCAATACACCATCAACCTCTACAAGGAGATCGAACGCATCTCGGGTCAGTCCTGCGGCGTGCACATCACCGGCGGCATCATGCTGGCAGGCACACGCGAGCGGCTCGATTGGCTGAAGATGGCGCAGGCCCGCGGCCGCTACCTCGGCATGGAGCTGGAGATCATCTCCGTGGACGAGGCGGCGAGGCTGTTTCCGCTCATGGACAAGAGGCACTTCACGGGCGCGATGTACGATCCGATAGAGGGACACGTCGACCCCTACGGCGTGACCCATGCCTATGCCAAATCGGCGCAGATCGGCGGCGCGGAAATCGTGCGCCACACGCGCGTGACGGACACGAAGCCGCGCCCCGACGGCTCCTGGGACGTGATCACCGACCGGGGCAGCGTACACGCCGAGTTCGTGGTCAACGCGGCCGGCCTGTGGGCGCGCGAGGTCGGACGCATGGTCGGCATCGAATTGCCGGTGCTCGCCATGGAGCATCATTATCTGATCACCGGCGACATGCCGGAATTGGCGGGAATGAAGGAGCAGCTGCACTGCATCGACTTCGAGGGCGAAATCTACACCCGGCAGGAACGCGGCGGCATGCTGATGGGCACCTACGAGCGCGCCGGCGTGCCATGGTCCGAGGTCGCCACCCCCTGGGATTTCGGCCAGGACCTGTTGCCCAATGACCTGGAACGCATCGCGCCCAGCCTGGAGGTCGGTTTCGAGCACTTCCCCGCGATCGGCGCCGCCGGGATCAAGAAGGTCGTCAACGGTCCGTTCACCTTCGCGCCCGACGGCAATCCGCTGATCGGACCGGTCAGGGGGCTCAGGAATTATTGGGTCGCGTGCGGTGTGATGGCCGGCTTCAGCCAGGGCGGCGGCGTCGGATTGACGCTGTCGAACTGGATGGTGGAGGGCGATCCGGGCGCCGACGTCTGGGCCATGGACGTGGCGCGCTACGGCGACTGGGCCACGCTCGCCTACACCAACGCCAAGGTCAGGGAGAACTATTCGCGCCGCTTCAGCATACGTTTTCCGAACGAGGAACTGACCGCCGCGCGGCCGCTGCGCACCACGCCGGTCTACGAAAGACTACAGGGACAACACGCGGTTTTCGGCGATTACTGCGGCCTCGAGCACCCGCTGTGGTTCGCGCCCACACAGGCGCAGGCCGAGGATCATTTCAGCTTCCGCCGCTCCAACGCCCATCCGCACGTGGCTGCCGAATGCCTCGCCGTGCGGGATGCGGTGGGACTGCTGGAGATTTCCAATTACGGCAAATTCGAGATCCGCGGCCCGGGCAGCGCGGAATGGCTGTCGCGCATCATGGCCAATCGCGTGCCGAATGCAGGCCGGATCGCCTTGACGCCCATGCTGAACGAGCGCGGCAAGCTGATCGGGGATTTCACGATGTGCCGGGTCGCCGAGAACCACGTGTTCCTGATAGGAACCTACGCGGCCGAGGTGTATTACATGCGCTGGTTCGAGCAACATGCGCCGCCTGCCGGGGTGAGCGTGCGGCCCTGCGCCATGGAATATGTCGGACTGTCGGTGGCAGGCCCGCGATCGCGGGAACTGCTGCAATCCCTGGTGCGCGATGACCTGTCGAACGCCGCGTTCCCCTTCATGTCCTTCAGGCGCATGGACATCGGCATGGTGCCGGCGTACGTCGGACGGGTTTCCTTCACCGGCGAACTGGGCTATGAGATGTGGGTTACCACCGATTACCAGCGCTCGCTCTACGACCTGCTCGTCAAGGCCGGCCGCGAATTCGGCCTGCGTCACTTCGGCGGACGCGCTTTGAATGCCATGCGCGTGGAGAAAAGCTTCGGCACCTGGGCGCGCGAGTACCGTCCCATCTACGGACCCTATGAGGCCGGACTGGGACGATTCGTCGATCTGAAAAAGGACCATTTCGTGGGCCGCGCGGCGGCCCTGGAAGAGAAGGATGGCGCCGCCAAGCTGCGGCTCATCACCCTCCGGATCGATGCGGCCGATGCGGATGCCATCGGCGATGAACCCATCTGGCACGAAGGCAAGGTGGTGGGCTGGGTGACGTCCGGAGCGTTCGGACACCGGGTCAACGCGTCCATCGCTCTCGGCTACGTCCCGGCCGGGCTGGCAGCGGCAGAATCGGGCTTCGAGGTCGAGATCATCGGCGATCGGCGCCCGGCGGTGCGCCTGAACGGCGCGCCCTTCGATCAAGCCGGCTCGCTTATGCGAGCCTGACATGATCAGTGCGCCCGGTCCGAACGCCCTGGGATACAACGGGCTCACCGAGCGGCGCGATGGACTCCCGGCGCATACGTATTATGACCCCGGTCATTTCGCGCTCGAGCTACAGCGCATCTGGCACCGGAACTGGCTGTATGCCGGACGCAGCGCCGAATTGGCGCGACCCGGCGACTACCGCACCTTCGAGTTCGGGGACCAGCGCGCATTGCTGGTGCGTGACGCAGACGGTGAGTTGCGCGGCTTTCACGATACCTGCCGCCATCGCGGCGCGGCACTGTGCCGCGAAGCCCGGGGCCGCTTCGGTGCGGCGGGCATCGTCTGTCCCTATCACGCCTGGGTCTACAGCCTGCGGGGGGATCTGCTGCGCACCTCCTCGAAGAGCCATGGCAGCGGTTTTGACCCCGCCGACCACTCGCTCTATCCGGTGCGGGTCATGGAATGGAACGGATTCATGTTCGCGGCTTTCGCGGCCGATGCGCCGCCGCTGCAGGCAAATTTCGACCAGCCGCTCGACCGCATGGACGCCTGGCCGCTGCGCGATTTGGTCGTCGGCCACGTGTTTACCAAGACCATGTTCTGCAATTGGAAAGTATTCTGGGAGAATTACAACGAGTGCCTGCACTGCCCCGGCGTGCATCCGCGGCTCTCGCAACTGGTGCCGATTTTCGGGCGTGCATTGCTGGAGCAGAAGGACGATCCGGACTGGAGCCGCCAGCCGGACGAGGATCCCAAATACCGCGGCGGACTGCGGCAAGGTGCGGCAACCTGGTCGATGGATGGCGCAGCCACCGGGAGCGTGTTCCCGCGGGTGTCCGAGGAGGACCGACGGATCGGCCACGTGTACATGACCAGCCTGCCGTCGGTCTTCATCGTCGGACACGTCGATTATGTGCGCGTCGTGCGCCTGCGGCCGCTGGCACCCGAAATGACCGAAATCAACGTGGAGTATCTATTCGCGCCGCAAACCCTGGCGGATCCGCACGTCGACCTGCACAACATCGTGGAGTTCACCAACCTGGTGATGACCGAGGACGCGCAGATCTGCGAGTTGAACCAGCGTGGCCTGCATGCAGCACCGCACGCGCACGGCGTGTTGATGCCGGAGGAATACATGATCGCGCAATTCCACGATTGGGTTCTTGCCGAGCTGAGTCGTTGCTGAACGCAGTGGCCGCCCGCAGCGGCCTCGGCGCCGCATTCATCGCGCTGGCGCTCGCCGGCGCCTGCAGCAGGGACAACGCTCCGGCCGTCGAGCCGCCGGTGCTCAACATCTACAACTGGGCGGAGTACATCGGTCACGACACCGTCGCGGAGTTCGAGCGCCGCACCCACATCAAGGTCGTGCAGGATTTCTACGACTCCAATGAGTCCCTCGAGGCCAAGCTGCTGGTGGGCGACGCCGGCTACGACATCGTAAGCACGACCACGGCGTTTTACGGCCGCCAGATTCGCGCGGGGGTGTATCTGCCGCTGGATTTCTCCAGGCTGCCCCATTGGAAGAATCTAGACCCGCAGGTGCTCGCGGTGCAGGCGCAGGCCGATCCGGGCAACCGCTTCGCCATGCCGTACCTGCACGCCATGAACGGTTTCGTCTACAACATCGACCAGGTCAGGACGCGCATGCCCGGCGCTCCGACGGACAGTCTCGCCATGCTGTTCGATCCGGCGGTCATTTCGCGATTCGCGGATTGCGGCGTGAGTTTCCTGGATTCGCCGGAGGACCTCATCGAACTCGCGATGCTGTATCTGCGGTTGGATCCGAACTCGCGCAAGGTGGAGGATCTTCGGGCGGCGGAACGCCTGCTGATCGGCGTTCGGCCATACGTGCGGATGTTCGATTCGAACGACTACTGGCATCAGCTGGCCGCCGGGGAGCTCTGCATGGCCGTCGCCTGGTCGAGCGACTATTCGATTGCGCAGGCGCGGGCGCGGGAAACCGGATCCGGTGCACATCTGGCGTTCGTGCTGCCGAAGGAAGGCTCGAACATCACGTATAACGCACTGCTGATACCCGCCTCCGCGCCGCACCCGCAAGCGGCGCACAAGTTCCTGGACTTCATCCTGGAACCGAGGGTCATCGCGGACATCACCAACGACATCCACTACGGCAACGACAACCTGGCGGCGCGCCCCTTCGTCGACCCGTCGATATTGAACGATCCGGCGATTTATCCACCACCCGGACTGCGCGACAAGCTGTATCTGCCGGCCGAGGTCGATGCGGATTACGAGAGACTGCGTACCCGCGTCTGGACTCACATCAAGACCGGCGAATGATGGGAACCGGCGGCCGCATGGACCTCGAGCGAGTCGCCGACCGGCGTGCGCCCTACGGCGCCGTCGCCGCGTATGCGCTCGAAACTGGCCAATGTCATGTGCACGGTCGCGTTGGCGCGGCGACTCAAGAACGGCGCTGGACCGGATGCCGGGCCGATCCTGGGTAAGGCCGCGTGGTCCGCTTCGACCGCAAGCGAGTTGATTTCACCGACCGCTGAAGAATCATACGCGGTGCTCGGGGCCCAACCCGGCCGGGGTGCGCCGTGCAGCCCTGGAAATATCGCTTTGCGCACCCATCTAGGGGGGGTGGGCGGGGTACCGCCGCCCGTTGCAACTATTTGACGGATCAGGAGTTTCTCTATGCTTGGAATCATTGCCCGTTGGGGTCACAACGTGTTGCTCATCGCCATGGGTCTGATGACCGTCGCCGTGGTCATTTTGGCGACCTGAGGGCCACCTCCGTGGCCGGTTCGAAGTCCGCGCGCGCCAGATGCCGGGATTTCCACAACAGGGCGGCGTAGTAATACACGTAGTATGCGATCAACACCCACAACAGCCCGACGGTGAGCGGGCTTTGAACCATGGCGCCCGGCGACATCGACGCATACGAGTTGGAGTTCAGGCCGCCGGCGGCAGACCCGCCGGCGGCCATCCCGGCGAATCGATAGATGATCCTGCCGAGAAACAGCGCGGAGACCGCGATGCCCGTGTACGCATGCGGTATGAAGTAAAGTCTGCCGTCGAGGCGTTCGAAACGCATGCGCCGCGCCGCCCATACCGCGAGACAAAGACCGAGTCCGATGCCGGCGAGCGACGTCCACAGGAAGGCCGCTGATCGAAGCGCAACCGGCATCATGGCGAGACCCACCGCGCCGAGGACCGCGATTCGCAATCCCAGGCGCGCCGGCCGCAACTGCTGGCGGCCGAAATTGCGCCGCAGGCGCCGGTACATGGCGTAGGCGACCAACGCCGCCACGGCCCACAAGCCGGGTATTTCGTTACCGCCGGTCATCGATTTCGCGCCAGCCGCGGGAACGCTCGACCGCGCGCGCCCATTGGTGCATGCAGGCGGCCGCCTGGTCGCGCCCGATGGATGGCTCGAATCGACGGTCGACCTGCCAGTTTCCGGCCAGTTCATCCTGTGAATGCCAAAAGCCGACGGCGAGGCCCGCGAGATAGGCCGCGCCCAACGCCGTGGTCTCGGTGATGCGCGGCCGCACCACCGGCACCCCGAGCAGATCCGCCTGGAATTGCATCAGCAGATCATTGGCGGTGGCGCCGCCATCGACGCGCAGTTCGAGCAACCGCGATTCGGCATCGCCCTGCATGGCAATCAGCAACTCGGCGCTCTGGAAGGCGATCGATTCCAAGGAGGCGCGTGCAATGTGCGCCGCGGTGCTGCCGCGGGTCAGGCCGACGATGGTGCCGCGCGCATTCGCGTCCCAATGCGGACTGCCGAGACCGCTGAATGCCGGCACCAGATACACCCCGCCGTTGTCCGGCGCGCTGCGTGCCAGCGGCTCCACATCCGCTGATTTTTCGATCAGCCCCAGGCCGTCGCGCAGCCATTGAACCACCGCGCCGCCGACGAACACGCTGCCCTCGAGCGCGTAGCACAGTCCCTTGACGTCCCAGGCGATGGTGGACAGCAGGCGGTTGCGCGATGCCAGGGGCGCCGTGCCGGTATTCATCAGCATGAAGCAGCCGGTTCCATAGGTATTCTTCGCCATTCCGGGGCGAAAACAGGTCTGGCCGAAGAGGGCGGCCTGCTGGTCCCCGGCGATGGCGGCGAGCGACACCTCCCGGCCGGCGATTTGCACCGGCACCGGCACGTCGAAGCAGGAGGGCACGACGCAGGGCAGGCAGGCCCTCGGGATGCGCAGCATCTCCAGCATGGAGTCGTCCCATTGGCCGGTGTGCAGATTCAGCAGCAGGGTGCGGCTGGCGTTCGATGCATCGGTGATGTGCCGCCGGCCGCCGGACAGCTTCCAGGCGAGCCAGCTGTCGATCGTGCCGAAAGCCAATTCGCCTTGCTCGGCGCGGGAACGCGCGCCGGGAATGTTGTCGAGCATCCAGCAGAGTTTGGTGCCGGAGAAATACGGATCGAGCGTCAATCCGGTGCGCTGCGCCACCTGCGCCTCGTGGCCGGCCGCCTTGAGCCGCGCACAGTGATCGGCGGTGCGCCGGTCCTGCCAGACGATGGCCCTCGCCAGCGGCGCTCCGGAACGCCGATCCCATAGAACCGTGGTCTCGCGCTGGTTGGTTATGCCAAGCGCGGCGATATCGACGGGCGTCGCGCGCGCCAGGGTCAGCACTTCGGCGATGGTTTCCGCCTGCGACGCCCAGATTTCCTCGGCGTCGTGCTCGACCCATCCGGGGTGCGGAAAGTGCTGCGTGAATTCCCGTTGTGCGCAGGCGACGATGTTGCCGCGTTGGTCGAAGAGGATGGACCGCGAGCTGCTCGTGCCCTGGTCCAGACTCAAAATGAACGGTGCCATCGCGCGCATACTACCGCAATGCCCGAGCCCGGGGTGGGACACGACAGCGGCCCTTGGCCGGATTTGCGAGGTGCTAAGATGGCCGGCATGCGCGACGAGTATGTACCGCTGATATGCATCGCGATGGCATTCTGCAGACCGGCTCTTGCTCAATCCGCGGTTCCCGAACCGGCCGAAGCCGGTTCCGTCGCTGAGATCGCTGCGGCAACCACCGAGTCGCGGTTTCTGTCTCCCTGGGTTTCCTACCTGCCGGCATCGGCACAGGTGCCGTCGCCGCGCGTTTTCTTCGGACGCATTGCCGGAGCCCGCGGCGAACTGGTCGATTCCGCCAAGGCCTATGCGTATTGCCGCGCACTGGCCGTGAAGTCGCCGCGGGTGCGGCTGTTCACCATCGGCCGATCGGAGGAAGGCCGCGACATCGTGATGCTCGCCGTCGCCGATGAGCAGGGCATCGCCAGCCTGGAGGCGTTGAAGGCCGCCACCGCCGCTCTCGCCGATCCGCGCAAAACCGATGAAGCCGCAGCGGAGCACCTGATCGCGGGTGCGCGGCCCGTGTACTATTTCAACGCGGCGCTGCACTCCGACGAGACGGGATCGACCGAATCGGTTCTCGAGCTGGCCTACCGGCTCGCGGTTTCCGAGACGCCGATGATCCGCAGAATCCGCGAGAACCTGGTGGTGCTGATCAATCCGGTCTCCAATCCGGACGGGCGCGACAAGCAGGTTGAATGGTTTTACCGTTTCCTGAAGGGGAAAACGCACCCGGATGCGTTTCCGCGGCAGGCGCCGCCGTACTGGTCGCGTTACGCGTTCGTGGAAATCAACCGCGACGCGCATCAGCTGACCCATGAAACCACCAAGGCGGTGAGCCGGATGTTCTTCGACTGGCACCCGGTGGTGATCCACGACCTGCACGAGGCCGAAGCGCTGCTGCTCACCTGGAACGGCACGGGACCCTACAATCCGCACATCGATCCGATCGCCTATGCCGAGTTCCTGGCCATGGGCTTCCAGGAGGTCGATACCCTGACGGCGCTCGGGATGCCGGGAGTCTGGACCTGGAATTTCGGGGAAGGGTTCTCCCAGGTCTCACTCGATTCGATTGCAATGAACCACAATGCCATCGGCCGCGGTTACGAGACCTTCGGCAACGGCACCGCCGAAACCATCCTATGGTCGACGGGGCGCAAGGAGGAACTCACGCCCGAGCACATGACGACCGAATGGTACCGCCCGGTGCCGGCGCCTGCGGGCTTTTCCTGGTCTGCCCGCGACACCGTCAACTACAACGAAACCGCCGCGTTGGCGGCTCTGGATTATGCGGCCGACCACGCCCGCTCGCTGTTGAGAAATTTCTATGTCAAGGGACGGCACAGCTGGCGCAAGGGGTTGGAGGAGCCGCCTTACGCATTCGTCATTCCGGCGGATCAGGGCGATCCGATGCGCGTCGCCCAGATGATCGGCAGGCTGATGTCGCAGCACATCGAGGTGAGTCGCAGCGGCTCGCCGCTGATGCTCAAGGAGGGCCTTTTTCCCGCAGGCACCTATGTGGTGCGAATGGATCAGCCTTACCGCAACTACGCCTTGGATCTGCTGGCGCCGCAGGAATATCCGAAGGATGGCACCGAGCCGTACGACGATGTGTCGTGGGAATTGCCGGCCAACTATCACGTGTTGGCGGTGGCCAGCGCGGATGCCGGCGTGCGCGACGCCAATTTGACCCCACTCATCGAGGCTCCAAGTCCACGCGGCGAAATCTCCGGCGGCGGGCCGGCCTACGTGCTGAGGGACTCCGGCCAGGAAGGCGTGTTCGAGGCCCGCTTTCGTCTGGCGCGGTTCACGGTCGACATCGCCGAACGTGCGTTTTCTTTGCGCGGCGTCGACTATCCGGCGGGTTCCTGGCTGATCCCCGCCCAGGCCGGACTCGCCGACCAGTTGCGCGAGTGTGCGGCGGCGCTCGGTCTGAATTTCTCTGGAACGGCATCCCTGCCCGCGGTTGCGCATCACGCCGCGAAGACCCCCAGGCTCGGGCTGTGGGTGCCCTGGGCCGATACCGATTCCATCGGCTGGATACGCTACAGCCTGGATCAACGTCATGTTCCGTACGTCTATGTGCGCGATGAAGACATCCGTTCCGGCCGATTCCGCCACGATGTGGACGTGCTGCTCTACGGCCAGGTCGATCTGGAATTGCTCGACCAGATTCATGGCATTCCGAAGTCATGGGGTCCCATGCCCTTCAAGAAGACTGCGCTCACGCCCAGCCACGGCACTCCGGCGGCCTCGGAGGACATCACCGGCGGCATCGGCTGGGGAGGAGTCGATCAGATCCAGCAATTCGTGGAGTCGGGAGGTCTGATGATCACCCTGGGCAGCGGCTCGATGCTTCCCCTGGAAGGCGGGATCGTGCGCGGAGTGCGGCGCGATTCCGGCGGCGTGCCGCGCAGTTCGCAAGGCGGCGGCGCCGCCGCGGCCATCGCGGCGCAAACGGCCCTGACGCGCACGCCCGGGGCGCATGTACGCGTGAGCTTTGCACGCCCCGATCATCCGATCGCGTACGGCTATCCGCCATCCACGCACGTATTCCGCCAGAACTTCCCCTTGTACGCCGAGCCGCGACGCTGGGTGCGCATGGCCTATTGCACCACCTGCCTGGACGGCCCGATCGATGATAGCGGGGTGGTCATGCGATGGGGTAGCCGTGACGGGCTGCCCTTTCTGGTCAGCGGCCAGGTGTGGGGCGAGGAGAACCTGATCGGCCGTCCCGCCATATTCGACTTTCCGGTGGGTCGCGGCCATGTGGTCGCCTTTAATTTCAATCCCTTGGACCGCGATCTGAACCGCGGCGACCAGCGCCTGGTATGGAATGCGATCATCAACTGGCAGGCCATCGTCGCCGGTTTTCCGGCGCGCAACTGACGCGCAGGTCACTGTCGTTTAAGATCGAACCCCAACACGGGGGTTAACGGATTGAAGCATACGCTAAGTCTGCCGCGAATCTGCCCATGGCTGCTGGCCGGCGCGGTCGCGTGCGCGCATGGCGCATCCTATGGCGTCAACGCGAAATGGCCGCTGCCGGGCGAGGGCGGCTGGGATTATCCGAGCATCGATTCCGAGCGCCATCTTTTGTATCTGTCGCGAGCCACCCACGTGTCCGTGGTCGATACCAAGACCGGCGCGGCGGTGGCGGAAATTGGCGACACCCCCGGCGTGCACGGCATCGCGCTGGCCGGCGATTTAGGGCGCGGATTCATTAGCGTCGGCAAGGCCGATCGGGTCAAGGTCTTCGATCTGGCCACGCGGGCGGTGATCGCCGACATCGACGTCGGCATGAAACCGGATGCAATCCTGTACGATCCATTCAGCCATCAGGTGTTCGCCTTCAACGGCCAGGGCGCCAGCGCCAGCGTCATCGATGCCGCCACGAACGCCGTCGTCGAGACCGTCGATCTCGGCGGCGCGCCCGAATTCGCGCGCACCGACGGCAAGGGCCGCATTTACGTCAATCTGGAGGATCGCAATCAACTCGCGGAGCTGGATGCCGCATCGCGCAAAGTGATCGCGCGCTGGCCCCTGCCGGGCTGCGATCGACCCACCGGCCTCGCGCTCGATGCGGCGAACCGGCGCAGCTTCTCGGTCTGCTCGAATGCGGTCATGAGCATCCTGAACACCGCCAGCGGCGCGTCCGTGGCGGTGGTGCCCATCGGCCATGGCGTCGATGGCGCCGAATTCGATCCCGGATCCCGGGACGTGTTCAGCGCCAACGGGGAAGGCACGCTCACCATCGTGCACGAGACGGATCCCGATCATTACGCGGTGGCGCAGACCCTGCCAACCGCGCGCGGCGCCCGCACCATCGCGCTCGACCGCAAAACGCACCGGCTGTACCTGCCGACCGCGCAGTTCGGCGCGACTCAGGCCGCGCCCGGCGAGCGGCCGCCCATCCTCCCGGGAACCTTTTTCGTATTGGTCGTCGCGCCGGCCGGTCGGTGATCACACGCTGCTGATCGCCGCCGGCCGTGCCGATCGGCCGGCGGCCGGTGCCGGCGCCGGCTTCGACTCCGCCGGACCGCCGCGCAGCAGCGCCGACTGGCGCGCCCGCCACCATGCAGACGTCAGCAGCTCGCCGTGGTGTCGGGTGAACACCTCGCGCAACGCCGGCGGCAGCGACAGAAACGGCAGCCATTGTTCCGGAAATACGTCGTTCGTTCCGACATAGAACCACGGCTCCGCGCTCGATTCCTCCTCGTCGAAGCGGGCGGTCGGCAGGTCGCGGAACACGCAATCCGTAACCAGGCACAGCTCGTCGTAATCGTAGAAAATCACGCCGCCGTGGCCGGTCACCCCGAAATTCTTCAACAGCAGATCGCCGGGAAACACGTTGCTCGCGGCCAGATCGCGCAGCGCATTGCCGTAGTCGATCACCGCCGATTCGGCGGCCGCCGGATCGGCTTCGCGCAGGAACAGATTGAGGGGGCGCAGGCGCCGCTCGATGTAGCAGTGCTCGACGATCAGATCGTCGCCTTCGATGCGGCAGCTTTCGGCGGCATCCCGCAGCAGCTCGTCGACCAGCGCCGGCATGAATCGTGCGCGCGGCAGCCGCAGTCGCTTGAACTCCTGCGCATCGACCAGGCGTCCGGCGCGATCGTGGCGAAACACGAACTGGTATCGCTCGATCACCTCGGCGCGCGTGCAGCGCTTAGGTTCACCGAAGCGATCGCGGATCACCTTGAACACCAGATCATGGGAGGGCAGGGTGAATACGATCATCACCAGGCCGCGTTCGCCGGGCGCATGCACGAAGGTATCGATCGACGTCTGCAGGTGGCGGTCGAGGGCGAAATAGCGCTCGGTCTTGCCCTGCTTGGCGCGTCCGAGAACAGTATACAGTTCGTCGATGGGCTTGCGCGGCATGAAGGAGCGCAGCCAGGTGATGGCCGCACTCACCACCGGCAAATCCACATGGAAATACGATCGGGCGAAGCCGAACAGCGACGCGATGTCGGCGCGCGACAGCATCACCGCTTCCACGTCGACACCGGCCGCAGAATTGCCGAAGGCGATGACCAGCGGCGTCATGACGCCCTCGCCGATCATGCGGCCGACCACGAAGGCGCAGGCGCCCCGGTAGAAGAGGGGTTCCATCAATTCGATGGATTCCGGCGCCGCGCTCTGGCGATGGGTGTCGAAATGCCGCCCGACCTCGGCGCTGACGCGGTGCACGGCGCCGTCGAGATCCGCGATGAAGGCACCGAACGGCAGGTCGGCCAGCAGTTCGCGGACCGCGACCGGCAGGGACGCGCCGACCCGGTAGATCCGGATCGGCATGGATCCCGACGCCCGGCCGACGCTGGCGGCGCCAAATTCGACATCGGCATTGACGCCCACCGTACCAAACAAATCGCGCGTCACCGAATTGAAGAAGGTGCGGTAGAAATCGCTGTCCGGGCGCCGCAGGACGATTTCGCCGTAAACGCGCCGGATCTCTGTCCACAGCGCCGGGTCCGCGCGCTGCGAGTCGAGCGTTTTCGACAGGGCCGCGACGCAGCGCACGACGTACCGCCCGTACAATTCGATGCGCTGTACCGAATCGTGCTGCGCCCCCTGCCAATCGCATGACATGAAATGCAGGGCGGCGCGGCGGGTGATCCTGCCGAATTCCTCGTTGTATTGCCGGAACTGCTCGGCAATCTCACCCGCATGCGCCGCGACGGAGGCCATCGGCGGCTGTTATGCCACTTCGCGCTTCGCCGCGGGCCCATGGCTGGATGAGCTGAATTGCTCCGCTTCGGTGCTGCCGGCCAACGCCCCGGTGGAGAATTGGCCGCCGGTCACGACCGTTTGCACGGCATCGAAGTAGCCTGCGCCGACGAATGCCTGATGCTTGGCCGCGCGGTACCCACTGCCTTCGACGCCGAATTCGCGCTGCTGCAGCTGCGAGTAGCCGAACATACCGGTGCTGCGGTAAGCAGAGGCGAGTTCGAACATCGACAGATTGAGCGCATGCCAGCCGGCGAGGGTGATGAATTGAAAGCGGTAGCCCATGGCCGCAAGCTCCTCGCGCCAATGCTTCATGGTGGCCTCGTTGAGATTGGCCTGCCAGTTGAACGAAGGTGAGCAGTTATAGGACAGGAGTTTGTCCGGGAATTTGCGGTGAACCGCCTCGGCGAAGCTTTTGGCCTGGGCCAGATCGGGCCGCGAGGTTTCGCACCAGAGCATGTCGACGTACGGCGCATAGGCCAGGGCACGATCGATCGCCTGCTCCATGCCGGCCTTGACGTAGTAGAACCCCTCGCTGGATCGCTCGCCGGTGAGAAAGCGCGCGTCACGGGGATCGTGGTTGGACGTCAGCAGGTTGGCCGAATCCGCGTCGGTGCGGGCGATTACGACGGTGGGCACTGCAAGTACATCCGCGGCGAGGCGTGCGGAAACCAGCTTGTTGATGGCATCATCGGTGGACACCAGCACTTTGCCGCCCATGTGTCCGCATTTCTTGGCCGAGGACAGCTGATCCTCGAAATGCACCGCCGCGGCGCCGGCGCGTATCAGCGACTTGGTCAGCTCGAAGGCATTGAGATTTCCGCCGAATCCGGCTTCCGCGTCGGCGATGATCGGCACCAGCCAATCGGTGCCGCCCGCGCCCTCCAGATGCTGGATTTCGTCGGTGCGCAGCAGCGCGTTGTTGATGCGTTCCACCAGCCGCGGCACCGAGTCCACCGGATACAGGCTCTGGTCCGGGTACATCTCGCCGGCCGAGTTGGCGTCGCCGGCGACCTGCCAGCCCGAGCAGTAAATCGCCTTCAAGCCGGCTTGCACCGCCTGAATGGCCTGATTGCCGGTCATGCAGCCGAGCGCGCCGATCACCGGCTCACTATGCAATTGACGCCAGAACTTCTCCGCACCCAAGCGCGCCAGCGAATGCTCGATGTGCACGCTGCCCCGCAGGCGGGCGACATCGGTCGCGTTATAGGGGCGCTTCACCCCGCGCCAGCGTGGGTCGTGGGCCCAATCGGCGTCGGGGCGATTCGAACTTGGCGTTGCGTCAGACATCGACAATCTCCTAAAAAGGGTGCTTCCGGGATCGGCGAGCAGCGCGCTTTGACCGCTTGCTCGCCCACCGGGATAAGATTAAAGTGAAATCATAGCAAATTTATACAATAGAAATTTCACAATGTGAAGTTCACAAAAGGATTCTCATGGCGGGACTCATGCGGCAGGGACATTTCCTCGGCGCCAAGCTGCGGGCCTTGCGCAAGCGCAACGGCCTGACCCTGGACGAACTGTCGGCCCGCTGCGTGCAAATCGACGCCGCGGGGGCGCCCTCCGTGTCCTATTTGAGCATGGTCGAAACCGGCAAACGCATGCCCTCGTCACAGACTCTGGACATGCTCGCGGGGATCTTCAGCAAGGAGCCACGCTGGTTCCTCGACGAGAACACCGAGGTGGAGGCCGCGCCGGCCACTCGCGAACGCGGCGGACTCGAAGCCATGCCGCTGGAACCGGCGTTTTTGTTCTCGCATGAGCTGCTGCAGAACGCGCTGCCGGAACTGCTGTCGCAGACCGGCACCACCGGGCGGCAGTTCGCGCAGCTGCTGATCCGCGTCTGGCAGGAAACCCGCCACAACCATTTTCCCGACATCGAGCGGGCGGCCGAGGCCTGCGGCAAACGTGAAATGCCGCTCAGCCTCGAATCACTGCTTGAGATCTGCGCTCGTCATGGTCTGCGGACCCGCTGGTTCGACGCCGAGGTGCACGATCCCGGCCGTACCGTAGTGCGTTCACGCTTCGAAGCGCCGGGGACGGTGTTGGTGAACAACCGGTTGCACGACCAGGAGGAGCGGCTCAAGTACGAGCTCGCCTTCTTCATCGGGCATAAGATCCTGCACAATGGCGACGGGCTCATCTCGCCTCATCTGGCCACCCCGGCCGGCGACGGCGAAACGGCGGCCTCGACAGCCGGCATGGGGGCCCAGGACGTCCTGCACGCCTGGCGCGACTTCGAGTGCAGCTTTTTTGCCGGCGCGCTGCTGTGCCCGCGCATTCCTTTCCGGCGCTTTCTGATCCGCGAGGCGCACCGCGTGTCGGGCTGTCACAAGCTCGGCGTCACTCCCGCGCTGGTCATGCGACGCATGACCGCCGTTTCGCCATACAGGCACTGGCATTACTTCGACGCCTATCCGCCCGGCTTCCTGCACGCGGTCTACCGCGGCAACGGCATTCCCCTGCCGTGGGGAAACATGAGCCTCGCCTCGGATCCCTGTCCGCGCTGGGCGGTATTCAGGCTGCTGCAGCAGACCCCGGCCGAGAAGAGCGTCCTGCAGCAGCCCACCTCGCAGATCTCCATCATGCAAGACGGCAAACGCACCCGTCTGTATTGCTGCCACTCCCTGCTCACGCGCGATGCGGTCGATGCGGTTCACGTGCTGTCGGTTGGTGTCGACCTGTTCCCGGCGCTCGTCGCCCAGGGCTATGACGGCGAGGCGATCATCGCGGCGGTCGCCGAATCATGCCGCCGAGGAGGCGGCGACGGCCCCATCCCCGCGGAAGCCGCGGCCAGCATCCGCGCCGTATCGCAGGTCCTCAACATCGCCTGGATAGCCGACGCGCTGGGTTCGTCGGCCAGCGTGATCTGTCCGCGCAGCGGCGCCTGCCCGCGACAACCGAAGGGCTGCGTGTAAGATGCGCGCCAATCAAATGAAAACATCCGCTCGTCCCGTGTTTCCGTTTTCGGCGATCGTCGCGCAAGATGAAATGAAGCTTGCGCTGATCAGTTCGGCCGTGGACTCCAGCATCGGCGGCGTCCTGGTTTTCGGCGACCGCGGCACGGGCAAGTCCACCGCCGTGCGGGCGCTCGCAGCGCTGCTGCCGCCCATGCAGGCGGTCAGCGGCTGCCGCTACGGTTGCGACCCCTCCGCCGCCGAGGCGTGGTGCGAGGAGTGCCGCGAGCGGGCCCGCCAAGGACCGCTCAAGCACGCCCTGGTGCCGGTGCCGGTGGTGGATCTGCCGCTCGGCGTCACCGAAGACCGGGTGGTCGGCGCCCTGGATTTGGAGCGGGCCCTCGCCCAGGGCGTGAAGGCCTTCGAGCCGGGACTGCTGGCGCGCGCCAACCGGGGCTTTTTATACATCGACGAGGTCAATCTCCTGGAGGATCACCTGGTCGATCTGCTGATCGACGTGGCGGCATCCGGCGAGAACCTGGTCGAACGCGAGGGGCTGAGCGTGCGGCATCCCTCGCGCTTCGTGCTCATCGGCAGCGGCAATCCCGAGGAGGGGGAATTGCGCCCGCAGTTGCTCGACCGGTTCGGGCTATCGGTCGAGGTCTCGACTCCCGTCGAATTGAGCGAGAGAATCGCCGTCGTGAAGCGGCGCGACGAGTTCGAGCGCAATCCGCTCGAATTCATCGCCAAATGGAAGCGGCAGGACGACGGCCTGCGGCGGCGCATCGTGGCGGGGCGCAAACGCCTGCACGGCATGGTCCTGCCGGACCCGGTATTGGAAAGCGCGGCGAGGCTTTGCATGCAATTGGGCACCGACGGTCTGCGGGCCGAATTGACGCTGATACGTGCGGCACGCGCGCTGGCCAGCTACGAACAGGCGGACGAAGTGGCGGTGGCGCATTTGCGGCGGGTCGCGCCGCCGGCACTGCGGCACCGTCTGCGCCGCGATCCTTTGGATGAATCCGGTTCATCGGCCCGCATCGAGCGTGCGGTGCTCGAGGTGTTCGGCGAGAGACGGCCGCCATGAGCGTCGAAAGCGATGCCGCGCAGTCCGCGGCGATTTTCGCCGTCGACCCCGGCACCGGCGGGGTGTGCCTGCGGTCACCGCTGCATCCGGCGCGTGATCAATGGCTGTTGATGCTGCGGCAGTTGCTGCCGGCGGCGACGCCCTGGCGCCGGGTGCCGTTCAACATTCCGGATGGCAGGTTGCTCGGCGGCCTGGATCTGGCGGCCACTTTGAGAGCCAATCGGCCGGTGGCCGAACGCGGCATACTCGCCGAAGCGGATGGCGGTGTGGTCATACTCAGCATGGCGGAACGGTTGACGGCCGACACGGTTGCGCGCATCGCTGCGGTGCTCGACGCCGGCGAGGTCGTCCTGCCGCGCGAGGGGGTGACGATTCGAAATGCCGCCCGGATCGGCGTGGTCGCGCTGGACGAGGGCGCATCGGACGACGAGTACGCACCCATCGCATTGCTCGATCGCCTGGCTTTCTGGATCGATTTGGGCGGCTTGAGCGTGCGGGTCACGCTGCAGCCGGCGCATTCTCCCGGACAGATCATCGCCGCCCGTGAGCTTCTGTCGCGCGTGCAGATCAGCGCCGAGATGCTGCAGGCACTGTGTGCAACCGCGTTGTCGCTGGGCGCCGGATCGGCGAGGGTATCAGTGCTTGCGCTGCGCGCCGCACGCGCTGCCGCCGCGCTCGATGGCCGCACCCGGGTCTCCGAACAGGATGCGGCATTGGCGGGCCGGTTGGTGCTCGCGCCGCGGGCCAGCATTGCACCCGAGCAGCCGGGTCAACCGCAAGCCGAGGAGCAGGAGAAGCCGGCGCACGGCGATAAAGCACCGGAGCAACCGGCACAGGACGGTGCGCAAAAAGCCGAAGCGCCACGGGCTCCCGCGGATGCGCACCAGGCCCTCAAGGACATGGTTCTCGAAGCGGCTCAGTCCGCGATTCCGGCAGGCCTGCTCGCACGCCTGCGCGAGCAATCGGGTGATCGCGGCGCGCGCGCGCGGACCGGCGGAAAGACCGGCGCGCTGCGCCAGGCCGGGACCCGAGGCCGGCCTGCAGGGGTGCGGGCCGGAACCCCTCAGGGGTGCCTGCGGCTCTCCGTGATCGAAACCTTGCGTGCGGCCGCGCCGTGGCAGGCCTTGCGCGGCCGCAGCCTGGCAAACGGCGGGCGGGTTCGCATCAGCGCCGAGGATTTCCGGGTGACGCGCTACAAGCAGCGCGCCCGGACACTGACGATCTTCGTCGTCGACGCGTCGGGTTCGTCGGCCTTGAACCGTCTCGCGGAGGCCAAAGGCGCGGTCGAATTGCTGCTGGCCGATTGCTACATCCGCCGCGACCAGGTGGCTGTGGTGGCGTTTCGAGGACGATCGGCCGAAATCCTGCTGCCGCCGACGCGCTCCCTAGTGCGTGCAAAGCGCGGCTTGGCAGGGCTGCCCGGTGGCGGCGGAACGCCGCTCGCCTCCGCACTCGACGCGGCGCACTCACTGGCGGCGCTGGCGCAGCGCCGCGGCGAGACCCCGACGCTGGTGGTGCTGACCGACGGACGCGCCAATGTCGCCCGTGACGGAACTCCCGGCCGCGAACTCGCGCATGCGCAGGCCCTGTACGCCGCGCGGGCCGTGAATCTGTCCAAGATCACCGCATTGTTCGTCGACACATCGCCGCGGCCGAACCCGCTGGCGCGCGAACTCGCAGCCCGGATGCACGCGAATTACCTGCCGCTGCCGTACGCCGACGCCCGCTCGCTGTCGAGCGCCGTCAAAACGATGGGTGCAGGTGGCGCCTGAGGCGCGTCAAACCGTCGAACGGGCGGGCACCGCGCCGATGGCGCGGCGGCGGATGTCCATCATTTTCAGGATCATCGGCGTGAGGATCAGCTGCATGGCCAGTTCCATCTTGCCGCCGGGTGCGACGATGATGTTGGGCCTCGACATGAACGAATCATGGATCATCGAGAGCAGATACGGGAAATCGATTCCCTTGGGATTTGCGAAGCGGATCACGACAAAGCTCTCGTCGGCCGCCGGGATGTAGCGTGCCGTGAACGGATTCGACGTGTCGACCGTCGGCACGCGCTGGAAGTTGATGTGCGTCTGTGAAAACTGCGGACAGATGTAATTGACGTAATCCGGCATGCGCCGCAGGATGGTGTCGACCACGGCCTCGGTGGAATAGCCGCGGGTCTCCCGGTCGCGGTGCAGTTTCTGGATCCACTCCAGATTGATGATGGGCACCACGCCGATGGTCAGGTCCGCGTGCTGCGCCACATTGACTTCGGGCGTCACGAGCGCGCCGTGCAGGCCCTCGTAGAACAGCAGGTCGGAGCCTTCCGGCACATCCTGCCACTCGGTGAAGGTGCCGGGCTCCTGCTTGAACGGGGCTGCCTCCTTCTCGTCGTGCAAATAGCGGCGAATACGGCCGCGGCCGGTCTGCCCATAGCCTCTGAACAGATCCTCGAGCTCCTTGAACAGGTTGTTTTGCGGACCAAAGTGACTGAAATGCTGATCGCCCTTGGCCGCGGCCTCGGCCAGCTTCAGCTTCATCTCGTTGCGGTTGTAGCGATGAAACGAATCACCCTCGACGAGGACCGCATTGACGCCTTCGCGGCGGAAAATCCAATTGAAGGTGCGGGTGACCGATGTGGTGCCCGCTCCGGACGAGCCGGTGACGGCGATGATGGGATGTCTGGCGGACATGGCGACTCCTCAATTCTGCAGAAACAAGGAGCGTTCCTTGAACAGCGGCGAGCTGTAGGAGCGGTCGAGCCCCTGATCATGCTCAATGTGATAGCGCTCGATCCGCTCCACCTCCGCCTTGCAGCCCAGGATCACCGGCACGCGCTGATGCAGCGCGGTCGGCACCAGATCCAGCATGCGCGAGCGGCCTTCGGAGACCGCTCCTCCGGCCTGCTCAACCAGCATTGCCATGGGATTGGCCTCGTACAGCAGGCGCAGGCGTCCCGGCTTGGTCGGATCCTTGGTGTCCTTGGGATACATGAACAGGCCACCCCGGATCAGTATGCGGTGAACCTCCGCGACCAGCGAGGCGATCCAGCGCATGTTGAAATCCTTGCCGCGAACGCCGCCGTGGCCGGCCAGGCATTCCACGACGTAGCGCTTGACCGGCGGCTCCCAGAATCGCTCGTTCGAGGCGTTGATGGCGAATTCACTGGTCTCCTCGGGAATCCGCATGTTTTGATGGGTCAAGATGAACTCGCCGAAGCCCCGGTCCAGTGTGAATCCGTGCACACCGCGCCCGACGGTCATCACCAGCATCGTGGTGGCGCCGTAAATGGCGTAGCCCGCGCACACCTGCCTCGATCCCGGCTGCAGGAAATCCGCGGCGGTGGGCGGTTCGGTTCCCTGCGGCGCACGCAGCACCGAGAATATGCTGCCCACGGGCGCGTTGATGTCGATGTTGCTCGAGCCGTCGAGCGGATCGAAGCACAGAAGATAACGGCCGCGCGGATACTCGGGCGGAATCTGGTAGGGTTCCTCCAACTCCTCCGACACCATTCCGGCGAGATGGCCACCGTATTCACTGGTGCGCAGGAAAATGTCGTTCGACATGACGTCGAGCTTCATCTGGGTTTCGCCCTGCACGTTGGTGGCCTGGGCCGAACCGTGCGCACCGGCGAGCGCGCCGCGGCCGACAATGAAGCTGATGCGCTTGCAGGCGAGGCGCACGTAATTGAGAAGCGCGGTGAAATCCCCGGTTGCCTCGGGAAATCGCCGCTGCTCCTCGATCATGAATTCGGTGATGGTCTTTTCTCGGGTGCTCATGGTCTCCCCGCTGCTTCCTTGTATTGATGTCCTGCGGGCATTCGTTGATGGCCGCCCAAAAGCCGTTCCAATTCGCGGATTCCGAGCAGCGTGTGACCCGCGAGCTCCGCGGCGCGATGAGTCAGCGGTCGCGCCGCGGAACCAAGCGTCGGCAATACCAGATCGGCAGAGGAGAAATCCTCCGATCGGGTCCAGTAACTCGGTGTCACCACGGTGAACAGGCCGGCGCCCTTGGCCGCCGCCAGGCCGTTGGCGGAATCCTCGATGGCCACGCAATTCATCGGGTCGAGCGCGAGTTCGCCCAGCACGTAATCATAGATGTCGGGAGCCGGTTTCTTGCGCTTCGCCTGGTCAGCCGCACCGATCACCGAGAACCGATCGAGCGCCGTGGGGCCCAGGCTGGCGTGCAGCAACGCCTCAACGTTGGCGAGGCTCGTTGTGGTGGCTATGGCCAGCTGCACACCCGCCGCGCGCGCCTCGTCCATCAGGCGCACGACGCCGTCGCGCAAGGGTATTCGGGAAGCGGCGATTATGCCGGTGTATAGCGCGGTCTTCGCGGCGTGGATCGCCGGAATGCGGCAAGCGAGCGCCTCGCGCCCGGCCGGATCGATACGCAACGTATCGATGTAGGCGGCGAGCCGCTCCTTGCCGCCCGCGGTCGCGAGCAACTCGGCGTACAGCGGCCGGCCCCAATTCCAGTCCAAGCCGTGTTCCTCGAATGCGCTATTGAAGGCGCAGCGATGTGCATCCTCGGTGTCCGCCAGGGTGCCGTCAACGTCGAATATCAGCGCCTTGAGCCTCAAGAAAACACCCGGCTGGCGCGCAGATCCTCGCCTTCGATGGTCATCAATTGGTCACGCGTCAGCCTGGCTGACTTTTGTCCGAACAGCCGGTTCGCCTGGCGCAACCGCGCGCGGTCGAGAGCATTGCGAATGGATCGGGCGTTGGCAAAATGCGGACGGCGCATGCGCAGGGGAATATACTCCCTGAGGGCCGCGATGCCCGTTGCGCTCAACCGGTATTGCATCTGGGCCAGCATACGCTGCGCAATGAGCTCCAATTCCTCCGCCGAATAGTCCGGAAATTCCAGGTGATGGGCGATGCGCGACGACAGGCCCGGATTGGACCTGAAGAACGTCTCCATCCGGTCCGCATAGCCGGCGACCACCACCACCAGATCGTCCCGCTGAGTCTCCATGACCTGGAGCAGTATTTCGATGGCCTCTTGACCATAATCACGCTCATTCTCCGGCCGGTAGAGATAATAGGCCTCATCGATGAACAGCACGCCTCCCATGGCCTTCTTCAATATATCCTTGGTCTTCGGCGCCGTGTGTCCGATGTATTGCCCGACCAGATCGTCCCGGGTGACCGCCACCAGATGTCCCTTGCGCGCATAACCCAGCCGATGCAGAACCTGCGCCATGCGCATGGCCACCGTGGTCTTGCCGGTGCCCGGATTGCCGGTGAACGACATGTGGAGCGAGGGTGACCCGCCATCCAGCCCCAGCGACTTGCGGGCACGCTCGATCAGCAGCAGCGAGGCGATCTCACGGACCCTTGCCTTGACGGGCTTCAGGCCGATCAGCTCGGTCTCGAGTTCATCCAGCACCTCGTCGACCTGTGACTCGGCCAGCAGCGCCTCCAGATCAACGAGCTCGTTCAAGTCCTCGAGTTCGTTCAAGGGAACTCCCTATGAGTAGCGCCGCCCCTCGGGCGACTGGGCGGCATAGCTCTCTATCGTGTATTGGATGTTGCGGCCGCCGGTCTCGGTGCGCTTGAGCGCGAAGCCTGGCTCCTCTGCCGGCCGGTTGACGATGAACGACAGGCGCGTCGTCTCGAAGCCGCGGGTCGAATCGAAAGCGTTCACCCGGATATAGATCTTGGGATGCGCCTTGCGACAGGCGAGAATCTCCATCATTGCGCCGGCTCCGTCCTTCAGATCGAACATGGGGTTGCCCCACATCTCCCAGTAGAAATTGCGCGGATGGGGATCATCGGTGTATTCCACGCTGATGGCCCAGCCCTGGGACAGCGCATAGTCAACCTGCGCGCGAATCTCCTTGTCCGTCAGTTCCGGGAGAAATGAAAACGTGCCCTGAGTGATGCGCATCTTTGTTGGCTCCTATGTGATCAGGCCGGCGTCGCCGTCGGAACGAAATCCGCGGTGTCCGTCGAGGTGTAATTGAAGCTGACGTCCTTCCATGTCTCGAGGGCGGCGTTGAGCGGCGAGCACCATTTGGCGGCTTCGGCCAGAATCTGCGGTCCTTCATTCCAGATGTCGCGACCCTCGTTGCGCGCCTTGATCATCACTTCCAAGGCCACCCGGTTGGCCGTCGCCCCGGCTTGAATGCCCATCGGGTGTCCGATGGTTCCACCGCCGAATTGCAGCACCACGTCCTCGCCCAGATAGGTGATCAGCTGATGCATCTGGCCGGCGTGAATGCCGCCCGAAGCCACCGGCATGACCTTGCGCAATCCGGCCCAGTCCTGATCGAAGAACACACCCCGTTCGAAGTTCTGTTTTGTAATGTCATCTCGACAAACAGAGTATATCCCCTTGATAACATTCGGGTCGCCTTCTAACTTTCCGACCACGGTGCCGGCATGGATGTGATCCACCCCCGCCATGCGCATCCACTTGGCGATGACCCTGAAGGAAACGCCGTGGGTCTTTTGCCGGGTGTAGGTGCCGTGCCCCGCACGATGCAGGTGCAAAATCATGTCGTTGCGGCGCGCCCATTTCGCCATGGATTGGATGGCCGTATAGCCGATGACCAGATCGATCATGACGATGCAGGATCCGAGCTGCTTCGCGAAATCCGCGCGTTCGTACATGTCCTCCATGGTGGCCGCGGTCACGTTCAAATAATGGCCTTTGACCTCGCCGGTTGCCGCGGACGCCTTGTTGACGGCTTCCATGCAGTACAGGAACCGGTCTCGCCAATGCATGAAGGGCTGCGAATTGATGTTTTCATCGTCCTTGACGAAGTCCAAGCCGCCCTTGAGCGCCTCATAAACCACTCGCCCGTAGTTCTTCGAGGACAGTCCCAGTTTGGGCTTGGTGGTGGCGCCGAGCAGGGGGCGCCCGAATTTATCCAGCCTTTCGCGTTCAACCACGATGCCCGTGGGCGGCCCCTGAAAGGTCTTGAGATAGGCCACCGGCATGCGCATGTCCTCGAGGCGCAGCGCCTTCAGGGGCTTGAAACCAAAGACATTGCCGATGATGGATGCCGTGAGGTTGGCAATGGATCCTTCTTCAAATAAAGCAAGATCATAGGCGATATAGCTAAAGTATTGTCCCGGTGATCCCGGGACCGGATCCACCCGGTAGGCCTTGGCCCGGTAGAGATCACAGGCGGTCAGGCGGTCGGTCCACACCACGGTCCACGTGGCGGTGGAAGACTCGCCGGCCACGGCGGCCGCGGCTTCAATGGCATCCACCCCGTCTTGCGGAGAGATGCGGAACACCGCGATGACGTCCGTGTCCTTCGGCACGTAATCGGCATCCCAATAGCCCATTTTGGCGTAGGGCATGACCCCGGATTTGTAGCGATCTGCTGGATTCCCCATTCAGCGGCTCCTTAAACTGGTTGGCCTGGCCTGATCGGTCAGGTCTTGCCGGGGACTGTATTCCGCCGCCGGCATAAGTGATAATCAATAATGCTTCAATTTCGCATAAGCTTTTACTTATACGTACGTATACCAAGGAATTATGTCCATCCAGCACGTCTCCCTGCGTCAGCTCAAAGTCTTCGAGATGGCCGCCGCAACCGGTTCGTTCTCCAAAGCCGCCGAGCTGCTGCACCTCACGCAGCCCGGGGTCTCAATGCACATCAAGGAATTGGAAATCAACGCCGGGCTCCCGCTGTTCGAACGCCTCGGCAAGAAGCTGTTCGTCACCGAAGCGGGCCAGGAGCTGCTGGCACGCGCCCGCGAGATCCTCCGCTCGTTGAAGGACGCCGAGGATGCCCTCGACGGCCTCAAGGGCCTGCGCCGCGGCCGGATCAATCTTGCGGTGGTCAGCACGGCGAAGTATTTCGCGCCCCGGCTGCTCGCCAAGTTTCGCGAGGAGCACCCGCTGGTGGAGATCCGACTGGCCGTGAACAATCGCAATTCCGTGATCGAGCAGCTCGTCGCCAACGAAGTCGATCTGGCCATCATGGGGCGCTCGCCGCAGTCGTTGGATACGATCGCGGAGCCTTTCGCGCAAAATCCCCATGTCATAATCGCCGCTCCCGATCATCCCCTGGCGTCGCGCCGGCGGATACCCGAGGCGGAGGTGGCCCGGGAGATGTTCATCGTGCGCGAACCTGGTTCCGGCACGCGGCTGGCCATGCAGCAATTCTTCGAGGAACGGAATCTGGCGATCAAGGTGGGAATGGAAATGGCCAGCAATGAAACCATCAAGCAAGCCGTCATGGCAGGAATGGGTCTGAGCTTCATTTCCCGACATACCATCAATCTGGAGATCCAGACTCAGCGGCTCGTCGTGCTTGACGTGCGCAGCATGCCGGTGGTCCGGCTCTGGCATGTGGCGCATCTGGCCAGGAAGCGGCTGTCGCCGACCGCCGCCGCCTTCAAGCAATTCGTGATCACACACGGCCGCGAGCTGTTGCTCGTACCGGCAGCGGCGCGGCTGGTATAGGTTCGTTGGACAAGGCGGCGTTCTGGCAACGCGAGGGCACCACCTGGCCGAATCATCAATTCAGCCGATTCGTGCGTGCCGGGCATCTGCGCTGGCATGTGCAGATGGCAGGCACCGGACCGGTGTTGATACTGGTGCACGGCACCGGCGCCTCGACGCATTCCTGGCGGCACATGCTGCCGCTGCTGGCCCAGCGCTTCACCGTGGTTGCGGCGGATCTGCCCGGTCACGGCTTCACCGAACCCGCCGGCGGCGCCGGCTGCTCACTCGAGGGAATGAGTGAATCGCACTCACGGCTTCTGGAGGCGCTGCAACTCGAGCCCGTGTTCTGCGCCGGGCATTCCGCCGGCGCGGCGATTCTCTGCCGGATGGCGCTCGACGGCCGCCTCGCGGCTCGCGCCATTGTCAGCATCAACGGTGCGTTCATGCCGTTCGGTGGCGGCGCCGGTGTGGTATTTGCCCCGTTGGCCCGGCTGTTCAGCAGGGCGCCGTTCGTGTCGCAGCTGATCGCGTGGGGCGCCGGCGATCCGGCTGCCGTGGCGCGGGTGCTCGATTCCACAGGATCGAAGTTGGACGCCGAAGGGCTCGCGCTGTACGTGCGTCTGGTGCGCGAGCCGAGCCATGTCGCAGGTGCGCTGTGCATGATGAGCCATTGGAATCTCGCAGGTCTCGAGGGCCGGCTGCGGCGATTGACGCAGCCGCTCACCTTGATCGTGGGCGAGGAGGACCGCACGGTGCCGCCCGCGCAAGGCCGCGACCTGCTGCCCAAGCTCAACGGCGGCACATTGATCGAGCTGCCCGGACTAGGTCACCTGGCGCACGAGGAACAGCCGCAGAAATTTTCCGAGTTGCTGATGCAGATCTTCCGTTGATCCCGCGGATTGGCCGGCGGGCCCCAAGGGCTGCCGCCATCCAGCAAAAATGTCATGTCAGATTTACAACTTCATTTGACAATTTTTCGTTACATTTCTATGATCTCTGGGTATTTTCGGGTCTTCGGGGAGTTCAAACCCGGGCAGATTATTGAATGAGGCCTTGAAGTTACCTTGGGTGCACAAGAAAAAAAGATTCCTATGGGCGGCCAAGCTTCACGCGCTTCAGCGCAATTCCAATTTTCCTCGTCTGCGGAGCGCAGCGATGAGAACCCGCGTGCGGGTCGAGCACGAATTGGCTGCAGTTGATTCAAGAACCTTTCTTTAAGGAGTAATCGCAATGGCAGATGATCCCAACAGAGTTTGGCCCACCGGGCTGACCTTGGCGGAAGCCGAGGAACTTCATAAGCACGTCATCGACGGTACGCGGATATTCTTCGCGATCGCCATCGTGGCGCACATTTTGGCCTATATCTATACGCCTTGGCTGCATTAACGAGGACCGAACATGAACCAAGCAAGAATTTGGCTGGTGGTCAAACCCACCGTCGGTCTGCCGTTGTTTCTGGGCACGGTCCTATTCATTGCACTGTGCGTGCACTACGCCATTTTGTCGCATACCACCTGGTATCCCGACTACTGGCAGGGCGGCGCCAAGAAGCACACGGCGGCCGTCGTGGCTCCTGCATCGCCGATGGTGGCCTCCAACCAGTAGGCATACGCCGACAGATGGAACCAAGGGTCGGGATCGTCAGGATCCCGACCCTTGACTTTCCACGGCGCGCGTCCCGATGAACAAGATCAGCCGGAAAGTCATGAGTTCGTGGGTGGCGTTCGGACCCCGCTTCATGCCGTTTGCCGACGCCGCGACGGCCGAGTTGCCGCTCAGCCGGCTGCTGCGCTTGTCGCTGTTCCAGGTTTCGGTCGGCATGGCCTTGGTGCTGCTGATCGGCACCCTCAATCGCGTCATGATCGTCGAACTGGATGTGCCGGCCTCGCTGGTGGCCATCATGATTTCGCTGCCGCTGATCTTTGCGCCATTCCGCGCCTTGATCGGCTTTCGCTCCGACACCCACCGGTCGGAGCTCGGCTGGAAGCGCGTGCCGTTCATCTGGCAGGGCACGCTGGTGCAATTCGGCGGCCTGGCAATCATGCCATTCGCGCTGCTGGTGCTCTCGGGAGGCGGCAATGCCAGCCACGCTCCCATCTGGATCGGTCGATTGGGGGCAGGCCTGGCATTTCTGCTGGTCGGGGCCGGGCTGCACACCACCCAGACCGTCGGCCTCGCACTCGCCACCGACCTCGCGCCGGTCGAGTCGCAGCCCAAGGTGGTCGGCTTGATGTATGTGATGCTGCTGGTGGGCATGATCGCCAGCGCCCTGTTCTTCGGGGCCGCGCTCGCCAATTTCACGCCCGGCCGACTGGTGCAGGTGATACAGGGGTCCGCGCTCGCGACCATGATTCTCAACGTCATCGCCTTGTGGAAGCAGGAAGCGCGCCGGCCGCGACGCCTGGCGACTGCGCCGGCGCGCACGCCGACGTTCCGGGAATCCTGGTCGAGTTTCCGTGACGGGGATCGCGCGCTGCGCCGCCTGATCGCCGTCGGCATCGGCACCATGGCGTTCAGCATGGAAGATGTGCTGCTCGAACCCTATGGCGGGCAGGTTCTGCATCTGACGGTGGGTACCACCACGAAACTCACCGCCACCTTGGCGCTCGGCGGATTGTGCGGCTTCGGGCTCGCCTCCCGGGTGCTGAGCCGCGGCGCCGATCCGTTCCGCATGGCGAGCGCCGGTGCCCTGTTCGGAATACCGGCCTTCGTGTGCGTGATCCTCGCGGCACCGCTCAACTCGCCGGCGTTTTTCGTCCTCGGTACGCTGTTGATCGGCTTCGGCGCCGGCCTGTTCGGACATGGCACCCTGACCGCCACCATGAATCGTGCTCCCGCCGATCAGCGCGGTCTGGCGCTGGGCGCCTGGGGCGCGGTGCAGGCCTCCGCGGCCGGCGTCGCCGTGGCGCTGGGTGGCATCGTGCGTGATCTTGTCACCGGTGCCGAGGGAGCCAATCCGGCGTCGGTACTCGGCGGACCCGCCGGCGGCTACTCCACCGTGTATGCGATCGAAATCGTGCTGCTGATCTTCACGATCGTGGCGATGGCACCGCTCGTCATGGCGACGCGGGAGCCGCGCGTCGCGGAAGCCCCGGCGCTGGAGCATCGCTGACGGGTCGCCCGCTTGCCGACCGCCCCGACGATGCCATCATGACCCGCCTCACCATTCTTGAGTACCCCGACCCGCGGCTGCGCATCAGGGCATTGCCGGTGAGCGACTTCGACGCCGATCTCGGGCGGCTGATCGACGACATGCTCGAAACCCTGCATGCCTCGCGGGCGATCGGTCTGGCCGCCACGCAGGTCGACGTGCACAGGCAGATCGTGGCGATCGACGTGTCGCACGGCGGCGATGCGCCGCAGGTGTTCATCAATCCACAGACCCTGACGGGCAGCGCCGTCGGCCTGGTCGAGGAAAGCTGCCTGTCGCTGCCCGGCATCGTCGATAACGTCAAACGGCCGACGAGGATCCGTGTTGGCTTCCACGACCGTACGGGCGCACCGCAGGTGCGAGACCTCGAGGGTCTACCCGCCGTGTGCCTGCAGCACGAGATGGATCATCTGCGCGGCATATTGTTCGTCGATCGTCTGCCGTTGATCAGCCGGCTGCGGATTCGCGGCAGGCTGCGCAAACGCCGCCAAGAAACGAGCGATCGCGCCGGGAACCGCACCGCGTCGCAAGCGCGGCCATAGACGTGTCCGCAGTCCTAGACGTGTCCGCAGCCGTAGACGTGTCCGCAGCCGTGCACGTGTCCGACGAGAACGGCATGTTGCGGCCGCACGCCGTCGTCATCGGCAGCGGATTCGGGGGGCTCGCCGCCGCGATCCGGCTCGGCGCACGCGGCTACCGCGTCACCGTGTTGGAGCGGCTGGAAGGGCCGGGCGGACGGGCCGGCGTCTTCAGGCAGGACGGATTCACCTTCGATGCCGGGCCCACCATCATCACCGCGCCGTTTCTATTCGAGGAGCTGTGGCGGCTGTGCAATCGCAATCTGGCGGACGATGTGGAATTGCGGTCGATGCATCCTTTCTATCGCATACAATTTGACGACGGATCGATTCTCGACTGCTCCGCCGACGATGCCTCCATGGCGGAGCAGATCAACCGCTTCGCACCGGCGGATCTGGACGGTTACCGGCGCTTCCTGCAGGCGAGCGAAGCAATCTACAAAGTCGCGTTCGAGCGCCTGGGCGCCGTGCCCTTCGATTCCATCATGGACATGGTGCGCCTCGCGCCGGAATTGCTGCGGCTGCGAAGCTATCTGACCATCCACGGCCTGGCCGCCAGCTACGTCAAGGATCCACGGCTGCGGTTCGCACTCAGCTTTCATCCCCTGTTCGTGGGCGGCAATCCCTTCACCACCACGTCGATCTATGGATTGATCGCGTTTCTGGAGCGCAAATGGGGCGTGCACTTCGCCATGGGCGGCACCGGAAGCATCGTCAAGGGCCTGGTCCGGTTGATCGAGGGGCAGGGCGGCCGTCTGCGCTATCGGGCGGACGTGGCGCAAATCATGCTCGTCGGTCGCCGCGCCGCGGGCGTCAGGCTGTCGAGCGGCGAGCAGATCGCGGCGGACATCGTCGTATCCGACGCCGATTCGGCCGCGACCTACGCGCAGCTTCTGCCGGAATCGGCGAGGCGCCGTTGGACCGATCGGAAATTGCGGCGCGCGCGATACTCAATGAGCCTGTTCATCTGGTATTTCGGGACCCGCTGCAAATACGAGGACGTGCCGCATCACACCATCCTGGTGGGTCCACGCTATCGCGAATTGCTGCGCGACATCTTCGATCGAAAGGTGCTGGCCGAGGATTTCAGCCTGTATTTGCACCGGCCGACGGCCACCGACACCTCGCTCGCACCGCCCGGTTGCGATGCGTTCTACGTGCTGTCCCCGGTTCCGCATCTCGGCGCCGATGTCGACTGGCGTGCGCGGGCGGAGGGCTACCGGCAGGCCATCGAGCAGCACCTGGGTGCGACTTTGCTGCCGGGTCTGAAGCATAATGTGATCAGTTCGCGCATCATGACGCCTCTGGATTTTCGCGATCGGCTGTCGTCGGTCAACGGCGCCGCCTTCGGGCTCGAACCGATCCTGTCGCAAAGCGCGTGGTTCAGGCCGCACAATCGAAGCGAGGATGTGGAGGGTTTGTTTTTGGTCGGCGCCGGTACACATCCGGGTGCCGGCCTTCCCGGGGTGATTTCTTCCGCGCGCGTTCTTGATGCAGTGGTCCCGCATGCCGATGCGTTCAAGCGATAGCACCTTTGCCTCCTTTGCCGACGTCGCGGCCTGCCGTGCGATGCTGCGCGGCGGGTCTAGATCGTTCTTCGTGGCATCACTGGTGCTGCCGAAGCAGGTGCGATTGCCCGCAACCGGGCTGTATGCGTTTTGCCGCATGGCCGACGATGCCATCGACTACGGCAGCAATCGCGCCCTCGCCCTGCAGGATTTGCGCGAGCGGCTCGATCGCATCTACCGCGGCGAACCGTTCGACATCGCAGCCGACCGGGCTTTCGCGGACACGGCGGCACGGTATGCGATACCGCAGGCATTCCCGGCTGCCCTGCTCGAGGGCTTCGAATGGGATTCGGTGAACCGCCGCTACGAGGATCTGCCGTCGCTGACTGCGTACGCGGTGCGGGTGGCGGGCACGGTCGGCGCCATGATGGCCATGATCATGGGCGTGCATGATCCGGTCTTGATCGCGCGCGCTTGCGATCTTGGGGTCGCCATGCAATTGACCAACATTGCACGCGACGTCGGCGAGGATGCCCGTTTGGGACGCCTGTATCTGCCGCTTGCCTGGCTGCGCGCCGCCGGCATCGACCCGGATCTTTGGCTGGCGCGGCCGACGTTCAGCCGCGAATTGTCCGGGGTGATTGAACAGCTGTTGCAGATCGCGAACCAACTCTACGCGCGCGCGGATCTCGGGCTCGCGAAGCTGCCGACGGCGTGCCGGCCCGGCATGTATGCAGCCCGCCTGCTGTACGCCGAGATCGGCCACGAGCTGGCGCGGCTCGGAATGGACTCGGTCAACCGCCGAGCCGTCGTGCCCTGGCCGCGCAAGGCGCGTATTCTCGGTGCAAGCGTGATTGCAACGGCGCGCGCCGCGCCGCCGCTTCCCGCGGTCGTGCTGGCCGAGGCGCAATTCCTGCTCGATGCGCTGACACCCCCGGATGCTGCGGCGCCCGCCGCGGCGGCGGCGAAGCCGGCGCGCCTGCGGGTGCGCTGGCCGCGGGTGGAGGATCGGGTGATCTGGCTGATCGACCTGTTCGAACGGCTGGAACGGCGCGAGCGATCGCAGCGTGCGGCAATGAATGCCTCATGAAAAGCGCGGCATGCGAAACGGCAGCAGACATTGCACCCAGCGGGACCTGAAGCGGTCCAGCGAGAGGCTCTCGTGAATGGCCTCCGCGGGCACGCCCAGCAGGTGGGTGTGGATCAGCGAGCGGCTGTAGAAGGGCGCATCCTCGAGAGTTCTTGACACCCGCGCCCGAAAGCCGTCGTCGGCCCGGGTATGGCGCTGCACCCGCCAGCCGCTCGGATCGAGTGCCACGGGCGAGGGCGGTTCGATGTCCTGGGCTCCACCGCCGTGATCGAATTTCAGTGCGAGGGTGCGCGGCGGGGAATTCCTCGGCACCACGTCATACAGCACCACCGTGCCGTCGGGCACGTGGGCGCGCGACCACGTCCACGAGGCGAAGCCGTCCTCCAGGGGTTCATCTCCGGCATTCGAATCCAGATACGCCGACCCCTGCCAGTTGCGGGCCGGTTCGTCGAGCTGCACGTCGATGCGTGCGGAGGGCGCAAGCGGCGACCAGCGATGCCGGCCGGCGCCGTCCAGATCAAAGTTTCGCTCGCAAAGTGCACGCGGTGTGACGCGGATGGTGCCGCGCACGCGGCGCGGCAGCGGCGCGCAAATCTCATCGATCCGGATCTCGAGCGTCGCGCCGGTCCAGCGCATGCAACTGCCACCGATGGCAAGACTGGATGAATTGCGCTGCACGGCCGAACGTCCGCGTTCGGTCATCGCCCAGCGCCCACCACGCGCCCCATAGAGCGCCACATTGAACGCGCAGTGATTCATTGGGTCGGCTGCTCCGCGGCGCCGTGCCCATGCGTAATAGGGCGAAAAGACGCTGCCCACGAACGCGATCAGCGTCAGTCCGGACTCGCCGTCATCGCTCAACGCATCGAGGTACCACCAGGCATAGCCACCGGGCGGGACCGGCGAATCGAAGTGTGATCCTCCACGATGCTGGCCGCCGCGAGACGGCCCGAGGTGGCCGCCATCGGCACCCCGGCTCCCGGATGCGTGCTGCCGCCTGCCAGATACAGTCCCGGGATCGAGCTGCGGGAACCCGGCCGGACGAAGGATGCTCTCCATCCATGGGAGGCCGGTCCATAGAGCGCACCGCCCGTCGCCGGATACAGCCGCTCGAAATCCGCGGGAGTGGTCACCTGCGGGGCCGAGGTGCGATGTACCGTCAATCCGCATGTCCGCAGCAGTTCGAAAACTCGCGATTCGCATTGCTCGATCTCCGCTGATTCGAATGGATGAACATCGCCGGTGGGCGGGGCGTTGACCAGGCAGAACAGCCGCTCCGCCGCCAGCGATTCCCCGCCCGGATCGCATCGGTCTTGCGCACAGACGTAGACGGTCGGTCCGGAGGGCAGCCGTCCGCGCCGGAATATGTCGTCGAATTCCGCCGCATAATCGGCGCTGAAAAATACCGTGTGCCGTGCCAGCTCGAATCCCTCGGTGCGTGCGAGCATATTCCAGGTCACGGCGGACAGCGAGCGGGCTGCGCGCGCTGTCGGGCGCACACTGCGGGCTGCCGCCGGTCCGAACAGCCCCGCTGCGAGCGCGCCGTTATCCGCGTTGCAGACCACCGCATCGACGGCGATTCTCTCCCCGCCGGCGGTTTCCACCGCGCTGACCCGCGCGCCCTCCACGTGGATCCTGGCGATCTCCGTCGAGTAGTTGAGCGCCGCGCCGTGACGGGCCGCCACCGCGGCGAGCGCCGCCGCCAGGCGGTGCATGCCGCCCTCGACATACCACACGCCGGCCTGCTCCACATGCGCGATGAGCATCAAGGTGGCCGGCGACTGGAAGGGCGAAGATCCACAATACGTGGCATAGCGGCCGAAGAGCTGGCGCAGGCGCGCATCGGCGAAGAAGTGCTTCAAATCCTGGGACAGCGTCGTGAACGGATTGATGTTCAAGAGCTCGCCCAGACCGCCGAAACCGGCGCGCCGCACCAGATCGAAGGGCGTCGGACGCGCGGCCCGGATGAAGGTCTGCTCCAGCGTGGTAAAAATGCGCCGCGCCTGGGCGGCGAATCGCACGAAACCTTCCGCCTCGGAGCGGCCGGCAAACCGGCCGATGGCGTCGGCCGACTGCCGCAGGTCCGCATACAGATCGAGCCGCTCGCCGGCACTCCAGGCGTGACGGGCGAGCACCCGCGCCGGCACCAGCTTCAGATGCGCGTCCAGGCTGTCTCCCGCATGCGCAAAGATCTCGTCGAATACCTCGCGCAGGGTGAATACCGTCGGTCCGGCGTCCATGCGCCGGCCGCCCACTTCGATTTCGCGCATCTTGCCGCCCGGCGAGGCACTGCGTTCGAACAGGCAGACCTCGAAGCCGGCCGCGGCCAATTCCAGCGCGGCAACCAGGCCTGCGATGCCGGCTCCAATGACCGCTATCCGCGAGCTGCGCAATTTTTGGAACTCCCCGCTGAATCATTTCAATAATCGTTGACGATGCTGACGGTCGTGTCTATATTATCTGACAGCCGGATGTGACAAGAAGAATTTACAATTGACAGGAGCTGCCGTGGATTCCATGTCGCGAGTTGAGCGCTCGTTGGCCCAAGCAATCGGGCTTGCACAAGGATCGGATGGCCCGCCATCGCTGACGGCTGCGATGCGCTACGCGGTGATCCCCGGTGGCGCCAGAATACGTCCGCGACTGTGCCTCGCCGTGGCACGGGCCTGCGGCGATGACCAGCCGGCCCTGTCCGCGGCGGTAGCCGCGTCCATCGAACTGTTGCACTGTGCCTCCCTGGTGCACGATGACCTGCCGTGCTTCGACGACGCGGCGCTTCGCCGCGGCAAGCCGTCGGTGCACAAGGCCTACGGCGAGCAGATCGCCGTGCTGGTGGGCGATGCGTTGATCGTGCTGGGTTTTCAGTCGATCGCAGTGGCCTCGCAGGTCGCACCGCAGCGTCTCGCTGCACTGATCGCCATTCTGGCACGCTCGGTGGGCGCACCGGGTGGAATCATCGCCGGGCAGGCCTGGGAGAGCGAGGCGAAAATATCCCTGACCGAGTATCAAAAGGCCAAGACCGGCGCCCTGTTTGCGGCGGCCACCGCAGCCGGCGCCTGCTCGGCCGGCTGGGACGAGGCGCCATGGCACGCGCTGGGAGAGCGCATCGGCGAGGCTTATCAGATTGCCGACGACATCCGTGACGTCGTCCTGAGCGAGCGGGATTTGGGCAAGCCGACAGGGCGCGACCATGTGCTCGGCCGGCCCAACGCGGTGCACAAGCTCGGCATCGCGACCGCCGTGAGCCGTCTCGAAGATCTGGTCGGCTCCGCGATCGAGTCCATCCCCAAATGTCCGGGCGCATCGGACCTGCGCGCCCACATCCTGGCAGAAGCCAGCCGCCTGTTACCGCGTGAGTTGGCGAGACCGGCTGCATAAATCCGCATGGCCTGGTCGGATCGAGTTCTCGCGATTCGTGACCGCTGGCTGTCGAGTCCCCGATTTCAGCGCTGGGCCGCCGCGTTTCCTCTGACCCGACCCACCGCCAGGCGCCGCGCCCGGGCGCTGTTCGACGTGTGCGCGGGATTCGTGTATTCGCAGATTCTGTTCGCCTGCGTGCGGCTCAAGTTGTTCGATCTGCTGGCGGAGGAGCCGCAAAGCGCGGCAGGCATCGCCGCCCGGCTGAGTCTGCCGCTGGATTCCACTCAGCGCCTGCTGGATGCCGCCGTTTCACTGCGGCTGGTCGAGAAGCGCTCGGCCGAGCGCTACGGCTTGGGCGCACTCGGCGCGGCGCTGGTGGGCAATCCGGCCGTGGGTGCCATGGTCGAGCACCACAGTCTGCTGTACGTGGATCTGCATGATCCGGTCGGTCTGCTGCGCGGCAACGCGCCGAAGACCGAACTCGCGAAATATTGGACCTATTCTGCAGAGGAGCCGGCCGGGGCATCGGGCCGGCCGGGGCCCGATTACACGGCGCTCATGTCCAGTTCGCAGCCGCTGGTGGCCAGTGAGGTCCTCGATGCCTACCCGATTCAAAAGCATCGTTGCCTGCTCGATGTGGGTGGGGGCGACGGGAGCTTTCTCATCGAGGCATCGAAGCGCGCGCAGCATCTGCAACTGATGTTGTTCGACCTGCCGCCGGTGGCGAAGACCGCGGCGTTGCGCTTCGAGGCTCTCGGACTCGGCCCGCGCACGCGCGCCATCAGCGGCAATTTCCTCACGGACGAGTTGCCAGACGGCGCGGATGTACTGTCGCTGGTGCGCGTCATTCATGACCACAACGACGATGCAGCCATGGCGCTGCTGCGGGCCGCCTACCGGGCGCTGCCGGCTGAGGGTGTTCTGCTGCTGGCCGAGCCGATGTCGGGGACGCCGGGCGCGGCTACGGTTGGCGATGCCTACTTTGGTTTTTATCTGCTCGCCATGGGTCGCGGCAGACCGCGGACGCCCGAGAACCTGCAGCAAATGCTGCTGGCCGCGGGATTCAAAGGCACGCAATTGATGCGCACTCGACAGCCTTTGCAGAGCCGGCTGCTGGTCGCCCAGAAAGGCTGAGGTAGAAGTGTTAAGGTATATTGACATGTGTATTAGTCAGCGTATCGTGACACTCGGTCCGGCGCATCCGGACGCATGGAGATCTCATAAGGCGCATGAATTCCGCGGCTTCCATTGATTCCCTCAGCACACTTGCGGTGGTGTTGGAGCGGCCCGAGCAGCTGGTGCTGAGCCGGCTCGACATCAGCTCCCCCGGCGAGGAGGACATCGTCGTCGCCATGGAGTGGTCGGGTATCAGTACCGGCACGGAGCGGCTGCTGTGGGCCGGACGCATGCCGCCGTTTCCGGGTCTGGGGTACCCGCTGGTTCCCGGCTATGAGTCGGTCGGACGCGTAACGCATGCCGGCGCGCGCTGTGGACGAAATGTCGGAGAGCGGGTTTTCGTGCCGGGTGCCCGCTGTTTCGGCGAGGTTCGCGGCCTGTTCGGCGGCGCTGCTGCACGGGTGGTGGTGCCGGGTGCGCGCGTCACGCCGATCCAGGAGGGCTTGGGCGAGCAGGGCGTGTTGCTCGCGTTGGCCGCCACGGCCTATCACGCCGTTGCCGCCAAACATTCGCGGCCGCCCGATCTCATCATCGGTCATGGTGTGCTCGGTCGGCTGATCGCCCGGCTCGCAGTGCTCACGGGCAGCGAGCCGCCGGTGGTGTGGGAACGCAATCCGAACCGAAGCGACGGCGCCATGGGCTATCAGGTCCTGCACCCGGACGCGGATTCGCGGCGCGATTACCGCGCCATCTACGACGTCAGCGGCGACAGCAGCTTGCTCGACACCCTGATCGGGCGGCTGGCGCCCGGCGGGGAAATCGTCCTCGCCGGCTTCTACAGCGAAGCGCTGTCCTTTGGATTTCCGGCCGCCTTCATGCGTGAAGCGCGCATACGCGTCGCCGCCGAATGGAAAGAGGCGGATTTGCACGCCGTCAAATTGCTGATCGAATCGGGCCGGCTGAATCTCGGGGGACTGATCACCCACCGGCAGGAGGCCGCGGATGCACCCGCCGCATACCGCACCGCATTCACCGATCCTTCGTGCCTGAAAATGGTTTTGGACTGGAGAGCCCACACATGAGCACCTCGCTGGCGAATTCCGCAACCCTGCGCGCCGAACAATCGCGGCTGCAGGCGCTGCGCGAGGAGGCGGCGGTCGAGCCGGATCCCGTGTCGACGGCGCCACCCGCGAAGCAAACCCAGGTCATCGCCATTTACGGCAAGGGCGGAATCGGCAAGAGCTTCGCGCTGGCCAATCTGTCCTACATGATGGCGCAACTCGGCAAAAAGGTGCTGCTCATCGGCTGCGACCCGAAGAGCGACACCACCTCGCTGCTGTTCGGCGGCAAGGCGTGTCCCACGATCATCGAAACGTCGGCGAAGAAGAAGCTCGCCGGAGAACAGGTCAAGATCGGCGACGTGTGCTTCAAGCGCGACGGCGTGTTCGCCATGGAGCTCGGCGGACCGGAGGTCGGCCGCGGTTGCGGCGGCCGCGGAATCATTCACGGATTCGAGCTGCTTGAGAAGCTCGGCTTCCACGAATGGGGCTTCGACTATGTGCTTCTCGATTTTCTCGGCGATGTGGTATGCGGCGGCTTCGGTCTGCCAATCGCTCGCGACATGTGCCAGAAGGTCATCGTGGTCGGCTCCAACGATCTGCAGTCGCTGTACGTCGCAAACAATGTGTGCTCGGCGGTGGAATACTTCCGCAAGCTCGGTGGAAACGTCGGCGTCGCGGGGTTGGTGATCAACAAGGACGACGGCACCGGCGAAGCTCAGGCCTTTGCAGAGGCGGCCGGGATTCCGATTCTGGCGGCCATTCCGGCCAATGAAGACATCCGGCGCAAGAGCGCCAACTACGACATCGTGGGCCGTCCGGGAACGACCTGGGGGCCGCTGTTCGAACAGCTGGCGGCCAATGTCGCCGAGGCGCCGCCGCTGCGGCCCAAGCCGCTGACCCAGGACGGACTGCTGGGGCTGTTCAAGAGCGATGTGGTGGGGCGCAACGTGGTTCTGGAACCCGCCAGCCATGAGGACATGTGCGGGGCTTCCGCGATCGAGAAGACCTCGCTCGAGATCGTGTACGACACCGTCTGATTCCATGAACGACACCGCCGCCCAAATCAACCTCTCCGCCGCCAAGAGCGACGGATTGGGCTGTCATGCGGGCAAGGATGAGATGCGCCGTGCCGCGGCCACCGCCGGCAAGAGCGAGACGTTGGAACGCTATGCCAAGGATTATCCGGCAGGTCCGCACGACCAGCCTCAGAGCATGTGCCCGGCCTTCGGCTCGTTGCGCGTCGGTCTGCGCATGCGGCGCACGGCGACGGTCCTATCGGGTTCGGCGTGCTGCGTGTACGGACTCACATTTACGTCGCATTTCTACGGGGCCCGGCGCACGGTGGGATACGTGCCGTTCAATTCCGAGACGCTGGTGACCGGAAAGCTGTTCGAAGACATCCGCGAATCCGTGTTCAAGCTGGCCGATCCCGCCCTGTATGACGCGGTGGTGATCATCAATCTGTGCGTGCCCACCGCCTCAGGGGTGCCGCTGCAACTGCTGCCGCGGGAAATCAACGGTGTGCGCATCATCGGCATCGATGTGCCAGGATTCGGCGTGCCCACCCACGCGGAGGCGAAAGACGTGCTTGCCGGTGCGATGCTCAAGTACGCCCGCACCGAGGCCTCCCAAGGACCCGTGCAGGCACCCCGCGGCGGGCGCAACGCAAAGCCCACGGTGGCCCTGATCGGTGAGGTATTCCCCGCCGATCCGGTCGGCATCGGCATGATGCTGGAGCCGCTCGGTCTGGCCGCCGGGCCGGTGGTTCCGACGCGAGAGTGGCGCGAGTTGTATGCGGCGCTGGATTGCGCGGTGGCCGCGGCCATTCATCCGTTTTATACGGCCGCGATCCGCGAGTTCGACGCCGCGGGCCGCCCAGTGATCGGTTCGGCGCCGGTGGGGCACGACGGCACCGCGGCCTGGCTCGAGGCCATCGGCGAGGCCTGCGGAGTTCCCCGGGACAAGGTGGGTGCCGCGCAAAACCGCATTCTGCCGGCCATCAAGGCGGCACTCGCCAAGTCGCCCATACGCGGCCGGATCACCCTGTCGGGCTATGAGGGTTCGGAGTTGCTGGTCGCAAGACTGCTGATCGAGAGCGGCGCCGACGTGCGCTATGTGGGCACCGCCTGCCCGCGGACGCCCTGGTCCGATCCGGATCGCGATTGGTTGCTCGCCAAAGGCGTGCAGCTGCAGTACCGCGCCTCCCTCGAACAGGACCTGGCGGCCATGTATGAATTCAAGCCGGATCTGGCCGTGGGCACGACGCCGGTGGTGCAGAAGGCCAAAGAAATGGCGATCCCGGCGCTGTATTTCACGAATTTGATATCCGCGAGACCGCTGATGGGACCGGCCGGCGCCGGCTCGCTCGCCCAGGTCGTCAACGCGGCTCTCGCCAACCAATCGCGCTTCGACGACATGAAGGCCTTCTTCGAGGGTGTGGGCACCGGATATTCCGCCGGCGTCTGGCAGAAATCGCCGGAGGACCATCCGCAATTTCGCGAACGCTACAAGGCGCAACTCGCGAAGCTGGCGGCCAAGCGCAAAGCCGAGGAAATGGTCTGATGCTGGTGCTCGATCACGATCGTGCCGGCGGCTACTGGGGATCCGTGTACGTCTTCACGGCCATCAAGGGTTTGCAGGTGATCATCGACGGCCCGGTGGGCTGCGAGAATCTGCCGGTGACCTCGGTGCTGCACTACACGGACGGTCTGCCGCCGCATGAATTGCCGATCGTCGTCACCGGTCTCGCCGAGGAGGAGCTCGGACAGCACGGCACGGAAGGGGCCATGAAGCGCGCGCACCGGACGCTGCGCCCGGATCTGCCCGCGGTCGTGGTCACCGGATCGATAGCCGAGATGATCGGCGGCGGCGTGACGCCGGAAGGCACGAACATCCAGCGTTTCCTGCCGCGCACCATCGACGAGGATCAATGGCAGAGCGCCAATCGTGCGATGACGTGGTTGTGGACCGAGTATGGCAAAAAGAAGATTCCGGAGCGCAAGCCGCGCAAGGACGGCGAGAAGCCGCGCGTCAACATCATCGGTCCGATATACGGCACATTCAATACGCCGAGCGACCTCGCGGAAATCCGCCGTCTGGTGGAGGGCATCGGCGCCGAAATCAATTTGACCTTTCCCCTGGGCAGCCACCTCGAGGACGTGCCGAGGCTCATCGACGCCGACGTCAACATCTGCATGTACCGCGAATTCGGCCGGCTGTTGTGCGAGACGCTCGAACGGCCCTACCTGCAGGCGCCGATCGGACTGCACAGCACCACCAAGTTCCTGCGCAAACTCGGGGAACTGCTCGGGATCGATCCGGAGCCCTTCATCGAGCGTGAGAAGCACACCACCATCAAGCCATTGTGGGATCTGTGGCGTTCGGTGACGCAGGATTTTTTCGGCACCGCCAGTTTCGCGATCGTCGCCAACGAGACCTACGAGCGCGGCGTCCGCCACTTCCTGGAAACCGAGATGGGATTGCCGTGCGTCTTTTCGTTCTCGCGTCGTGCGGGCGTAAAACCGGACAACGAGGCGGTACGAAAGGCCATCAAGGAAACGCCGCCGCTCATCATGTTCGGCAGTTTCAACGAACGGATGTATCTGGCGGAAAATGCCGTGCGCGCCATGTACATACCGGCATCGTTCCCGGGCGCCATCATCCGCCGTCACACCGGCACGCCCTTCATGGGATATAGCGGCGCCACCTACATCGTGCAGGAAGTCTGCAATGCGCTGTTCGACGCGCTGTTCAACATACTGCCGCTGGGCAGCGAGCTGGACAAGGTCGACGCGACGCCGTCCCGGCTGCACAAGGAATTGCGCTGGACGGAGGCGGCCAAACGCGCACTCGACGACCTGGTGGAGGCGCAGCCGGTATTGGTGCGCATTTCCGCGGCCAAACGGCTGCGAGACACCGCCGAGCGCGAAGCCCGCCGCGCCGGCGACGATCACGTGGATGTCGAAAGATTGACGGAGCCGGCCTGAATGCAAATGCACCGGCTCGGAACCCTACAGGAATTCGCCCGAAGGCTTTCGGGCGAGAAACGTGCCGCGACGGGAGGTTTTCCGTGACGGCATACTTGCTGCGTGATCGTTGCGTAGTGACGGCCGCAAGGCCTATTTGTGGAGGTGAGAAGTATGGCTGACGATAAACGAGGCTCGCTGTCGGGGCTGACGGAAACCGAAGCGAAGGAATTCCATGGAATCTTCGTGACGAGTTTCATCATTTTTACCGTGATCGCGATCGTTGCGCACTTTTTAGTGTGGCAGTGGCGTCCCTGGCTGTAGGCCGATTTCTGCGGAAGATTGTTGGCTTGGATTCACGGTTTCTCATAGGAGACTGAAAAATGTGGCGAATTTGGCTTCTTTTCGACCCGCGCAGGGCTCTGGTTGGACTGTTTGGATTCCTGATCGTGCTGGCACTGTTGATTCATTTCATTCTACTGAGCACGGACAGGTTCAATTGGATCGGAGGCCACGCGCCTTCGGCGGCGGCATCGCATATGTCGACGCTGCCCGAACCGGCCAAACCGTAGCGCCTACCGCCGATGGCGGCGGACGACTGATCGCACCGTGAGGGGCAGATCCTTCGTCCGCCGCCGGAAGCGACGTGTCGATGTCTTGTGATTGGGAACTGATGGTGCGTCAACTCCGGATGTGAGAGCACAACTATGGCGATGCTCAGCTTTGAAAGAAAATACCGTGTGCGCGGTGGCACTTTGCTCGGCGGCGACCTGTTCGACTTCTGGGTGGGCCCGTTATATGTCGGATTCTTCGGCGTCACGACGGCCTTTTTTGCCGCGATCGGGACTCTGCTGATCATCTGGGGCGCGGCGATCGGCCCGACCTGGAACATCTGGCAGATCAACATCGCGCCACCGGACCTCAAGTACGGATTGGGGATGGCACCCTTGAGGGAAGGGGGCCTTTGGCAGCTGATCACGATCTGCGCGATAGGCGCGTTCGTCTCCTGGGCGCTGCGCGAGGTGGAAATCTGCCGCAAGCTGGGAATTGGCTTTCATGTCCCGTTCGCCTTCAGCTTCGCCATCTTGGCGTACGTGACACTCGAGGTGATACGTCCGTTCCTGCTCGGTGCCTGGGGACATGGCTTTCCGTACGGGATCTTCAGCCACCTGGACTGGGTGTCCAACACGGGCTACCAGTACCTTCACTTTCACTACAACCCCGCGCACATGATCGCGGTGAGCTTCTTCTTCACGACCACCTTGGCATTGTCGCTGCACGGCGGCCTCATCCTGTCGGCGTCCAATCCGAGGAAGGGCGATGCGATGAAGACCAACGAACATGAGAACACCTATTTCCGCGATACCATCGGTTACTCGATAGGTGCTCTGGCAATTCACCGCCTGGGTCTGTTCCTCGCCATCAGCGCGGTGTTTTGGAGCGCGGTCTGCATCGTGATCAGCGGACCGTTCTGGACCCGCGGCTGGCCGGAATGGTGGGGCTGGTGGCTCAACCTGCCCGTTTGGAACTGACAGTCTAACTGCCTGGGGATCATCATGGCCGAATACCAAAACATCTTCACCCGCGTGCAAATCCGCGCACCCGCCTATGCCGGCACTCCACTGCCGCCCGGTGTCTGGGGACGCCAGGGCACCCCGTTCTTCAGCTATTGGCTGGGCCGCTTCGGCGATGCGCAGATCGGACCGTTCTACCTCGGCACGACCGGCCTGTTGTCGCTGCTGTGCGGTTTCATTGCCTTCGAGATCATCGGTCTGAACATGTTCGCCTCGGTGCACTGGAACCCGCTGCAGTTCATCCGCCAGCTGCCGTGGCTCGCGCTCGAACCGCCGGCCCCGGCCAACGGCCTGCATATTCCCAGGCTGCAGGACGGCGGATGGTGGCTGATGGCGGGCTTCTTCCTGACCAGCTCCGTGCTGCTGTGGTGGCTGCGGATGTACCGCCGCGCGCGCGCCCTCGGCCTGGGCACCCATGTGTCATGGGCGTTTCTCGCGGCGATATTCCTGATGCTGACGCTCGGCATCATCCGGCCGGTTTTGATGGGCAGCTTCGGTGAAGCCGTACCATTCGGCATATTCCCCCATCTTGATTGGACCGCCGCATTCTCGATTCGTTACGGCAATTTGTATTACTGCCCCTTCCACTGTCTGTCCATCGCCTTCCTGTATGGATCGGCGCTGTTGTTCGCCATGCACGGCGGCACCATTCTCTCCGTGAGCCGGATGGGCGGCGATCGTGAGTTGGAGCAAATCGTCGATCCCGGCACGGCGGTGGAGCGCGCAGCACTGTTCTGGCGCTGGACCATGGGGTTCAACGCCACCACGGAATCCATCCATCGCTGGGCCTGGTGGTTCGCGGTGCTGTGCCCGCTGACCGGTGCGATCGGCATTCTGCTCACCGGCACGGTGGTCGACAATTGGTATCTGTGGGCGGTCAAGCACCATGTCGCACCAATGTACCCCCACGTGTTCGCCCCGGTGCTCGATCCGGCCAGCCTGGGAGCGGGAAAATGAAATCGGATACTTTCAGTTCCACGGTGCAGCGCGCCCGCGAAGCGGGGCTGGTGATCGCGGCATTCGGCATGGTCTGCGCCATCAGCGGCTGCGAACGGCCCCCGGTCGAGTCTCTGCAGGGCGGCTATCGCGGACTCGCCATGACCACTCTCATCAATCCGCGCTCCGATGCAGCCATCGCCGCCAAGAATCAGGTGCCGGCCGTCATTCCGGCGGCATCGCCCGATGGACCTCTGGCGAGTACCGTCTATTCGAACGTGCGGGTGCTGAAGGACCTGAACGTTGCCGAATTCACGCGGGTCATGCTCGCCATGACGCAGTGGGTGGCACCGCCCGACCAGAGCTGCAGCTACTGCCACACCAGCGACATGTCCAGCGACGATAAATACACCAAGGTGGTTGCGCGGCGCATGATCCAGATGGTCCGGCACATCAATACGCATTGGAAGGACCACGTCGGCAAGACGGGGGTGACCTGCTACACCTGCCACCGCGGCAACGTGGTGCCGCAGCAGGTCTGGTTCACGGATCCAGGCCGTTCGAACACCAGCGGCTTCATCGCGGGCAACGCCGGACAGAATGCACCCGCCAAGAGCGTGGGAATCACGTCGCTGCCCTACGATCCATTCACGCATTACCTGCTGACCGATGACAACACCCTGCGTGTCATCTCCAACGATGCGCTTCCCGACGGCAATCGCGCCTCGACGAAGTCCGCCGAGGAAACTTATGGCCTGATGATCCACATCAGCGAAGCCCTCGGCGTCAACTGCACCTATTGCCACAACACGCGCTCCTTCGCGGCGTGGGATGCCAGCACGCCGAAGAGAACCACGGCCTATTACGGCATCCGCATGGTGCGCGACATCAACACGGACTATCTCGTGCCGCTTACACCGACGTTTCCGGCGCACCGCCTGGGCATCCTGGGTGATGTTGGGAAGGTGAATTGCGCCACCTGTCATCAGGGGGTCTTCAAGCCGCTGTATGGGGAGAGCATCCTCAAGGACTATCCCGAGCTCGCCGGGGAGATGCACCACGAGCCCCCGCCGCCGGCGCCTCCGCCGACGGCTTCGCTCGCGCACTGAAGCCATGCGGGGCGCACTTGGCAGACCAAGGATTGTCTTTTTGAGGAAGTGAATCATGAAGCTGGCCAAGTACACGAAGTTCCGCGAAGAGAAATTCGGCGGTGTGCTTTTCGAGACGCGATCCGAGAAGGTGTATTCGCTGAACGCGTCGGCAGCCGCGATCGTGCGCGAAGCCGTTCCCGGTATCGGGGAGGATGAGATCATCGAGCGCGTGACGCGCAGGTTCAGCAGTCCGGGCAATGATATTGCGTCAGAAGCGCGGCTATTCCTCGCGGACTTGCGCCAAAAGGGGTTGCTGGAGGACTGAGTTCCGTGACACCGCGAGCGTCTGATCAGCCAGGTCCCGAAACACAGGCGTCGACAGCCGCTGCGACAGAATCCGCCGATCTGCGGGCACCGCTCTATGTCGCCTGGCAGGTGACCAATGAATGCAATCTGGCGTGCCTTCACTGCATCGAGGAAAGCGGACCGGGCAAGGCATTCCGCGATGAACTGAACGATGCGGAAGTATTCGGCGTGCTGGAGCAGCTCATGGATGGGGATGTTCCCTACCTGTCATTCTCCGGAGGCGAGCCGATGTTGCACGGCAAGTTCTTCGAAATGATCGAGTATGTATGCGGCCGGGGGGGCCAGCTGAAGATCGAGACCAATGGGCATTATTTGACCCATGAGAATTGCGCGAGGCTAGCGCAGCTTGAAGTCAAGGCGGTGCAGGTGAGCCTGGATGGCGCCTCCCGTGAGACTTTCAATCGGATGCGCGTACGGGGCGACTTCGATTGCACCATAGAGGGCATAAAAAGGCTGCGTGAGGCCGGTGTGCCGGTTGAAATCAATTTCTCGCCGACCCGGTTCAATATGCACGAGATCGGAGCCGCAGTCGACCTGGCCAATGAACTGGGGGCTTACAGCTTCTACACCGGAAAGACCATGTACACCGGCAATGCGGTGAAGACGTGGAAGCTGTTGGCACCCACAGATGACCAGTATTCGACATTTTTTGCGACCTTGCACACAAAGACCGACGAGTATCGCGGGCGCATGCGCGTGTATTTCCACGAAATGGGGCTGCTGGAGGAGCTTCGGTACCGGCTGCGTCATCCGGCAGCGTTGCTGATTGTGCTTCCCAATGGACTCGTCAAACTGTTGAACGCATTGCCATTCGTTTGCGGGGATTTCCGGCGCCAGCCTCTTTCCGAGATTTGGGCCAATTTCCGACGCGGGTGGGAGGATCCGCGGGTGACGAGCTTTGTTGAAGATCTCGCGGTCGATTCAGGGAAGACATCCGGCTTGCACAAATGGGTGTATTTATGATTCCGGCCGGGAATCAATTGACACTGGCATCAGCCCATCCGCTGCGGAGAATTCTGCTGGTATTGAGGCTGGTGCGTTACCGGTTCTTTCTCTTTGCCGGGCTGTTGCCGTATCTGCTGGGAGCGGCTTGGTCCGTTGGCGTCGGCGGATACTTCGACGGGGGCGCGTTCTGGATGGGCCTGGCCGGTGTCACGTGTGCGGTCGTCGGTGTCGAGGCCTTCAACGAGTACTTCGACGCGCGAATGGGGACCGACCGGGTATTCAACCCCGAAGACTTGGCGCCCGTGACGGACGGCGTGCTGTGGCTGGGTGTGGCGGCCTTTGGCGTGGCTCTCACGGTGGGCATTTTCCTCTCGGTCCGCGACGGCTGGCCCGTGATTGTGTTTACGCTCATCGGCGGTGCGGCTGCCGTCTTCTACGAGGCGCCGCCGATTCGCTGGGTCTATCGCGGCTTTGGTGAAGCTGCAATCGCGATCTCTTATGGTCCGGCGATGGTGCTCGGGAGCCTTTTCGTACAAACGCGTGCAGTGACCTGGGGTGCTTTTTGGGCGTCGTTGGTTCCGGGATTTTTGATCATGGCGCTGGCGGTGGTCAACGCCATTCCGGATTTCCATCAGGATCGTCTTGTCGGCAAACGCAATCTCGTGGTCCGACTCGGTCGGCAACGGGGCGTCCGGCTCTATTTGGGCCTGGCTGCCGCGGGTTTGCTGACGACGGCAGGCGGTGTCTTGATGGGGGTGTTTCCGAGAGCCTGTCTGCTGGGTATGCTTGCGCTGCCTTTTCTCGTGCTCAGTGCCCGTCAGGCGATGACAACCTTTCAGTCGGCACGTCTGTTCAGACCGGCAATTCGCAGCATATTGGGATGCTATATCGTTGGCGTTTCTCTCTTTACGCTGGGTGTACTGCTCAAGGGTTGGGGGTAGATCCGCCAAGTGAGCCTCATAGACCACCTGAGGGCGCCGCTTTTTCTGTCATGGCAGCTGACGCGTGAATGTGATCTGTGCTGTCTGCATTGTTGCACGGAGTCGGCACCCGGCAAACGCCTCTCCGGAGAGCTGTCACGTCCGGAAGCGCTGGAGTTGGTTGCCGAAATCATTGTGCGCGAAGTCCCCTATGTGATGCTGTGCGGCGGAGAACCGCTGATCGTTCCGCACTTTTGGGAAGTTGCCGAGAGTCTGGGACACGCCGGGATTCAGCTGAAGATCGAAACCAATGGTCAGCGCCTGGACGATGCCGTCGCTGAGCGTATGTCGCGGTTGCCGCTACGCTCTCTTCAGATCAGCCTCGACGGAGCGACTGAGGAAGTTTACGGCCGGCAGCGGCCCGGGGGATCCCTCGGCAAGGCCCATGCCGCTTGCCGCGCTGCAGTAAGGTTCGGGATCCCCCTGGAGGTCACCTTCGCCCCGACCCGGCTCAATATTCACGAGTCGGACCGGGTGATCGATCAAGCCTTCGAACTGGGGGCCTTCCGATTCAACAGCGGCGGGCTGATGCGAATAGGCACTGCGGCGCGCATGTGGGACAAGTTGGAACCGACTGAGGCGCAGTATCAGCGATTTCGCGAGCTGCTCGAACGCAGGTCTCGAGAGTTTGACCGGAAACAGTTCGAGCTGTGCTTCGAGCCATTTTCGGTGCAGGACGGCCTTCGGCAGAGCCTGGGGCAGCCACCCGCAACCCTGCTGATTCTGCCCAACGGATGGGTAAAGATTGCGGCAGCGCTGCCCTACGTTTGCGGTGACTTACGCCGCGACAATCTGGCGACCGTTTGGGATGTCTACCGTCGGTTTTGGAATGGTGATATTGTCAGGAATATTGCTGCTGGCGCGATTGCGGATGCATCATTGCATGCCAGGGCGAACGATTGGCAGTCATTGATGGCGACTTGATAGCACGTAATGGAGGCAACTTGAACGAGATTACCCGCAAATTGAACGAGATCAAATCCGCGCCTGTGCACCGGGTTGAGTCTGAGCAATCCGAATCGAAACTCATGTGGGAAAAGCCGACGCTCGAGGATGTCTCCGAGCAGGTGACTGCGCAGCCGTACATTCGATTCACGTAAACTTGTAACGACGGACCCGTTTGCACGGGACCCGAATCGACGATTACGGTTCGCCGCTTCTGGTCGCATGGCAGCTGACCAATCGGTGTTCAGCAGCTTGCCTCGCGTGCTGCGAGAATTCGGGTCGGGATCGTGCGTGGACCGACGAGATGACCCGCGCGGAGGCATTGGTGCTGGCGCGGCGCTTGGTAGATGAGGGGATTCCGTACGTGGCCTTCGGCGGCGGCGAACCGTTGGGAGTGCCGCATTGTTGGGAAATTTTCGAGCTTCTGGCGACATCCGGTGTCGGCATCAAGCTCGAGACCGACGCCCAGTTCATCAATGACGAAGCCGCCGATCGCCTGGCAGCGCTTCCCGTCCAATGTGTGCAAATTTCGGTTGACGGTGCCAACGCCACAACGCATGAGCGCGTGCGCCCAGGCTCAGGCTTTACAGCTGCGATCGCTGCCATTGAACGCCTGGTTGCCCGGGGGCGGCCGCCGCAGTGGGTGTTTGTACCGACCCGCCTGAACTTAAGCGAGATCGTGGCTGCCTACGACTTGTCGACGCAACTGGGTTGTGAAACCTTTGTCACAGGTCCATTGATGCGTCTGGGACGAGCGGCCGTCGGCTGGCAATACCTGGCGTGTGATTCCGGTGATTGGGAGAGAATCTCGGAGTCATTGCGGGAGCATGCGAACTCCGCCGGTAGCCAAACACGGCTGGCCATCTACCCCTGGGACATTCTGACGGAGATCAAACGGCGGCTGGAGAGTCCTCAGGCAATGCTATTGGTCGTGCCGAACGGAAAGGTCAAGCTCATGAATGCGCTCCCATTTGCCGTGGCGAATTTGAAACAACATACGATCGCCCAGGCGTGGGATGCTTATCGACGGGTGTGGCGATCGCCCGAAGTGTCCAAGTTCATAGGCGCCTGCTTGTCGAGCCCTGAGTTACTGGAGCACGCCAACGAAATCTGGCCATTGGGTAATCTGCTGGAACCCCACCGCTGACCATCCTTTTTCAGCACTCCGACGGCGCCTTTACTGCGATGCGCGGCTCGAGCGGCTGCAGCCGCCCGGAGCGCAATCCCCAACCCCACAGCTTCTCGCTGGGCAGCGGCAGCACCATGAACCAATGCTCCAAAACCGCCAGCGCCAGCAGGCTCGACATCAACGCATAGGCCGTGACCTGATACGCATCCACGGCGGCCAGACAGTGCTGCCAGAGCAGCACGGCAACGATGGTCGCGGCGCTGACCGACAGCGGGAACAGGAAATTCATCCGACGCGTCTTGAAGAAACCCTTCAAGTACTGCAGATGAATGGGCAGAAACTTCTCTCCGACGTTGGGAACGCCGAGAAACAGATTGAGCTTCGCGCTCAGCCGCATGGACCACAGGATGGCATAGGTCCATAGGCCGGTATGATTCGCGGATTGCCAGGTGGCCGCCAGCACGACCGCTCCCCCGACGAGCGTGGCGATCTCGTTGTAGATGATGGCCTGCGCAGCGTGGACGAAATGGCGCCAGCCGCCGCACCCATCGGAGCAGGCGTGCTTGCGCGGCCCGGTGACGAACCCCATCAGGAAGCTCATTTCCAACCAGCCCCAGACCAAGATGGCACAGGTAAAGGCGGCGTAGGC